>Ga0172372_10000204_pt1 | contig 92365 bp, 80 predicted proteins | sample LakKiv5m_2_FD_114544 | JGI IMG/M metagenome (GOLD analysis project Ga0172372, IMG submission 114544) | Freshwater microbial communities from Kabuno Bay, South-Kivu, Congo - kab_092012_9.5m | ecosystem: Environmental > Aquatic > Freshwater > Lake | place: Democratic Republic of the Congo... | reverse complement strand
TCACGCGACAGCGCTGGAGGGGCAAGCTCCCGCTTGCCCGCCGAACATTTCTGGACGCGCGATTCCCCCCACGCGGACGATTCTCACCCTTCCAGCGCCGCGATGTAACGCTCCGCGTCGAGGGCGGCCTGGCAGCCGTTGCCGGCGGCGGTGATGGCCTGGCGGTAGACGTGGTCGGCGACGTCACCGGCTGAAAAAATGCCGGGGAGGTTCGAGCGGGTCGAATGACCGTCCTGGAGAATGTAACCGTCCTCATCGAGGTTGACTCCGGACCCGGCGAGGAAGGCGGTGTTCGGATCGTGACCGATCGCCACAAAGACACACTTCAGCGCGATCTCGCTTTCCTCGCCCGTGACCCGGTTCTGGACGCGGATGGCCCGCATGTCGCCTTTTTCGTCGGTGAGGTATTCCGCCACCGCGGAATTCCAGACCGGTTCGATCTTCGCGTTGGCGAGCGCGCGGTCGGCCATGATCTTCGAGGCGCGGAGTTCGTCGCGGCGGTGAACGAGGTAGACCTTGCTCGCGAAACGGGTCAGGAAATTCGCCTCTTCGCAGGCCGAGTCACCTCCGCCGATCACGGCCACGGGCACGTCGGGATAAAAGGCGCCGTCACAGGTGGCACACGAGGTGAGACCGCGTCCGACGAGTTCCTTCTCGTTCGGCAGGCCGAGGTGGCGCGGGCTCGCGCCGGTGGCGACGATCACGGTGTGGGCGCGGTATTCGGCGCCGCCCGAGGTCTTGAGGAGGATGCTGCCGTCCTCCTGTTTCGCGACGCTCTCAACGCGGTCGTATTCGACACGGGTGCCGAATTTTTCCGCCTGTTGCTGCATGCGCATCATCAGGTCCGGACCCATCACGCCTTCGGGGAAACCAGGGAAATTTTCCACTTCCGTCGTCGTCGTGAGCTGGCCGCCGGGCTGTTCACCGGAAATGACTAGGGGCCGCAGATTGGCGCGGGCCGTGTAGATCGCGGCGGTCCAACCGGCGCAGCCGGTTCCGATGATGATAACGTTTTCCATGGGGAGTCAATGTGGAGAAGGATGGCGGCGAATCAATCGCAAATCTGGCGGAGTGGCCCGCTTCGGGAGGCCGGTCGGCAGGGACTCACGTCCTGGAATCAACCTTCAGGGGGATCGCGCTGACCCGCCAAAGTCTGTTCCGAGCATTTTCCGAGAAAGCATGTTACACTGGACACCGATGCCGCGAGTTGCGACAGGGTTCCTTTGCCTCCTCTTTCCGGTCTGGGTGTCTGCCTACGATCCGCCAGTGACTGTGCGCCCCCTGCGCACCGTCGCCGATCTCCGCAAGCTGACCTACGAGGAATCTCGCCTCGCCCCGCCCTCGGTATTGCGCGTTACCGTGATCTCGCACTTCCGCGACGGCTTTGACGGGCAGGACAACTCGGGCGGCATCTTTTTTGAGTTTCCTTTCGAACGGCTTCCCCGTATCGGCGACGAGATCGAGATCGCCGGTAACGTCACGGGCGGATTTCATGGTCCCTATGTGATCGTCGATGAGATGAAAAAAGTGGGTTGGCGCCAGCCGCCCAAGCCTCTCAACTTCCGGCCCGACTTTGTCCAGACCGGCCTCGGTGACAATCGCTGGGTGGAGATCGAGGGACTCCTCGTCGATGCTGCCTTTGGCGAGTCGAAACGGGAAGGCACGGGCCTCCTCGTGACCGGACAAAGCGAGCTCGTGATCCGCTTTCGCAATGCCCACGAGGATTTCGATGTGGCGGGACTTGAGCGCAACGTTGGCTCTTGGGTGAGGCTCCAGGGTAGCGGCGATCCACTCTTCAACGACCAGCGCCAGCGCATCGGCTCGGATTTTGTCTGCGCAAAAAACCAGTTTGTCTCTGTCATCGAGAAGACGACTCAATCCGAGCCGGTGCGGCTCGACGAGATCGGGCGTTGGGATTCGCGCCGAACCCGCCAGGGCCTCGTTGAGACGAGCGGAACGGTCACCCTGGTCGAAGGACCTTCGAGCCTCATCGTCCAGTCCGGTGAACACGGCGCCCGCATCACCACACTGACCCCGGTTGCCGTTGCTGTCGGCGAGCCGGTCACGCTTACCGGGCTGCCCGAGACGCAGGGATACTTCGTCGGTCTGCGCTACGCCACGGTCGAGCCTTCCGAGACCGGCGACCCTCCTTCCGAGCCGGTCGAGGAATCGATGCCCCTCTCGCGCGACCACGCTTTCCAACTCGTCAGTTTTTCCGGAAAGCTGATCGAAAAGGGTCGTGGGCTCATCAATCTCCAGGTCAATGAGGCGCTCGTCCCCGCGAGCATTCCGATCGGTTTGGGTGATCGGCTCCCTCCCGAAGGCGCGGAGTTGCGCATCCGCGGTGTGAAGCGGGTCGAGGCCGATGAGCGGGGCGAGGTGCGCTCGGTCACCATTGCCCTGCGGGGTCTCGACGATGTCGAAGTGATCGCGGTGCCCTCGTGGTGGACTCCGGCACGGCTATGGACCGCGATCCTCGTGCTCGCCACCGGCGCCCTTCTCTTCCTCGCTTGGCTCCTTGCCCTGAACCGGCGCGTCAAACAACAAACCTCACTCATCACGGAGCAGATCGAGTCGAACGCGACGCTCGAGGAGCGCAACCGCATCGCTCGCGAATTGCACGATACTCTTTCCCAGGGTTTCTCAGGCGTCGGCTACCAGCTCGCCTCCGTCGCCAATCACCTCATTAGCGATCCGGAGAAGGCCCGTGCCAAACTCTCGGCCGCCCGCGAAATGGTCGAGCACAGCCTTGCCGAGGCGCGCGATTCGCTGATTGGCCTGCGCATTCCCACCGGAGCCGACGCGCTCGACTTCCCTGAAGCCACCCTCGCCGCCGCGCAGGCCCGTTGCGAAGCAGCGGATGTCGCATTCGAGGCCGAGCGGATCGGATGGAACGGTAGGCCCAGACTTGCGCCCGAGACCGCCTTCGCCTGCCACCGCATCATCCTCGAGGCGGTTGCCAATGCCCTGCGCCACAGCGGGGCGAAACGCCTCAGGGTCACCTTGGCAGCAGAGGCCGACCTGGCCCGAATGATTGTTGCGGATGACGGTTCCGGATTTGCCGTTTCCGCCAAGCCGCCGGAAGGTCACTACGGCATCCAGGGGATGCAAGAGCGGGCTGCGCTTCTCGGTGCCGATCTCGCGATTCGCTCGGCCCCCGCCCGAGGCACCTCCGTGGAACTCTCTTTGAAATGGACCTAAGCCAACCTGAACAGCCTCTCGCCGTCCTGCTCGTGGACGATCACCTCATCGTTCGCCGTGGTCTCGCCAGCCTCATCGGTGACGAGCCCGACCTCACGGTCGTGGCCGAGGCCGGCAGTGGGGAGGAAGCGATCGCCCTCGCTTCGCAGCACCGTCCCGACGTCATCGTCCTCGATCTGCGTCTCCGCGACATGAGCGGCATCGAAGTCGCCGAGACCCTGCGCGGTCACAAGATACTCATGCTTTCAAGCTTTATGCAGGAAGAGGACGTGCGCCGCGTCTTCGACGCCGGGATTCGCGGCTACCTCTCAAAAGACAAGGACAGCGCCGAGTTGCTCAAGGCGATCCGCGCGGTCGGTCGAGGCGATCGCTACCTGCCGCCCGAGATCTCCCTCCTCCTTGCCAAGAGCGAACACAGCAGCCATCTCACCGCTCGCGAGCTCGAGATTCTCAAGCTCGTCGCTCAGGGCAAGGCCAACAAGGAGATCGGAGAACTCCTCACGCTCTCGGAGAATACCGTGAAAAACCACGTGAAGTCCATCCTCGCCAAACTCAACGCGAAGGACCGAACCCACGCTGTGACCGAGGCGCTGAAGCGGGGGCTGTTTCAGTTGGGGCGGGGTTGAGACGTGAAATCGGTCAAAAGTTTCCCTTTTTCGTTGCCCCACCCCGCCTTTTTTCATCCACTTGTGACGAGTCCGCTCCGTCGGGAGGGGAGCAGCGATGAAGAAGATCCTCAGAGCCTTTCCCCGGGTCATGGGAATCGTCAATATCAACGACGATTCCTTTTCCGGAGATGGCACGCTGAACGTGGCGACGGCGCTCGCCACGGCGCGGCAAATGGTGCTCGACGGTGCCGATGTGATCGATGTGGGAGCGGAGAGTGCCCGCACGAACCGTGGTCCTATCGGTGTGCACGAGGAGGTCGCCCGCCTCCTCCCCTTCATCGACGGATTCGAGGCCCTCTGCGCCGAGGCCACGCCTCGGGACCACTGGCAGATGTGGCCGCCCCTGCTTTCGGTGAACACTTGGCGACCGGAGATCGTCGCGGCCGTGCTTCAGACCGGAAAGATCGGTCTGATCAACGACATCGGAGGCCTCGTCGAAGACACGAATGCCCGCCTCTGCTTTGAATACGGCGTTTCGCTCCTCATCATGCACACGGTCGGGCAACCCAAAGTGCCTCACACCACGCAGCGCTACTCCGACGTCTGGGATGCGATGGAGCGTTTTTTTGATGATCGACTTTCCCGCGCCCGTCGCATTGGACTCGGCGAAGATCAGCTCGTCCTCGACCCCGGGATCGATTTTGCCAAGCAACGCGACGACAATCTCGCGATCTATCGCGGGCTCGAGAGGCTCCAGTGCTATGGTCTTCCGGTGCTGCTGCCGATTTCGCGAAAAACGGTGATCGGAGAAGTCCTCGGCCTGTCCGTGCCTGCCGAGCGCGACGCCGGGACGATCGCCTGCCTCGTGCGTGGACTCGCCGCTCGCGCTGACCTCTTTCGAGTCCACAACGTGCGCGCCGTTGCTGACGCCGTGCGGGTCATCGCCGCGATTCGTGGGCCCGGGAAAACAAGTGCGCCTTGAGAAGGTGATTCTGGGGGTGACCTCACTTGGACTTCCCCCTTTTCTCGTCGTCTGCCAGGGGAGGCTGATACTCAAGCCTTTCGTTTTGGATCAGGGAAAAACCGACTTCTCCGCTACCGGGGTTTTCGAAGAGGAACCCGAGGTAGTGGATCGGCTTTGCGATTTCAAATTCGGCGAGCGTGCGGCCGCGATGAACGACGGTGACGGTCTCGTCGAGATTCACCGTGGCCTGATGGGCCTCCCGTGAGGACAAAGTCACTTCCTTTCCCGACAGCGAGATGCCCGCGAGGGGATCTCGGAGGAGCGAGACGAGGCTGAGGCGTGGCCCTGTCCTGTCGCCCTCGACGAGGACGGAGCAGCGCAGCCTCGTCTCTCGGCTGCTATCGGGGTTTTCCTTGAGCTCGTCGTAGCAAATCACCGCGACGGTCTTTTCTGGCTCGAGGGTCAGCGGCAGCAGAAGCTCACCTGGTTTGGCGGCGGGATTGGTAATGATGAGGGGGTGTTTTCCAGGCATGATCGCCAGCAGTCCCGAGGTCTCGCCGACGGTCATGGGCTCGCCGCCGTTTAGGGCGAATCCGCCGAGCCGGATTGTGGTTGGTTCGCGCAAGGCAACGAGGTTGACGACATTCAGGAAAGCGGCCTGTGGAACGGGATCTTGCGCACTGACGGAAGGAGGGTTTGTCAGGATCAGGAAAGTGGCCAAAAGGAGGGGACGTTTCATCATTCAGGGTTCGCGGTTGGAGAGGACTTCAAGACGGGTCCGAACCATTTTTCCGTCGGCGTCTCGCTCCGGTCGCACGAAGACCTCGCGGATCCGGCGAGCGCGTCCGATGACTTCTCCGGTCTTTCCGTGATAGACTTCCGCGGCCGAATAGATGCGGAAATGGCGACTCGAAAGCGTGGTCGTATTGAAGATCCGGGCAAAGGTTTCTTCGGCTTCGGCATCGTTGTGATGGTCAGGCAGGGCCTCGTGTCGTTCGATCAGTTCGGAGAGGACGCGTGCGAAATGCGAGGGGCTGTAGAACGGGCGGACCTCGAGAAGCTGACCGGCGATGCGGGGAATCGCTTCTTCACCGAGCCCGCTCCTGAGGATGCCGTCTTCTCCGTCTCGCACGTAGTTGGGTGCCTTGTAATCGTCCTGATCGAGTCGAAGATCACACGAGACGAACGGACCGCGCAGGAGCGTCTCGATTTCGAATCGGGTCGGTGCGGTGTTGAGATTGAGATGGCCGTAAGCGAGTGCGTAGCGGCCTTGGGCATTCAAATCGGTATCGTAGAGAAGGGCAAAAGGTTCGGCCCGGGACTCGACCCGGTCGATCGCGGTCGGCGGAGGCTGGTGATCCTGCGGATCGTAATGCCGATAGAGAATCGCGGCCGAGGCATCGTTTCCCGAAACGGGACCAAGATTCGTTCCGTTGCAACCGGCGTGGAAAAGATCGAGCCACTGGCTCGCGCGCATCCCGGGTTGGTCGAAGCGTTTGTGCTCGCTTCGGCCGATGCGCAGACTGTTGCCGCCGCCCCACATTTTGCCGGGTTGTGCATCGAGTGGGAGGCTCTTGAGCTGGGCATCGCGGAGCAGCCCGTATCGCTGGTTGGCCTGCTTGGCGATCAAGCTGTCGGGACCGCTTGCAGGGCCCGGGATCCACATCACGGGGTCGTGGAGGTGACCCAGTTCGGTGACAGAAAAAAATCGTCGCTGATTGGCGATTCGCCACGGAGCGAAGGAGGCCTCCCTGATGTGGATGGGTCGGTTGAAGCGGTCTGGAAGCTCGGCGTCCGAATCGGGAACGCTCGAGACGGAGGGCGCCGCATCGTATCCGCGGTCGGGCCAGTCGCGGACACGGACCTGGTCTTTGAAGCGGTCCGGCTGCGCTGCGGACACTTTGTCATGGTCGAAATTGCGGGAAGCAGGGGTCGCCTTGAGCCGATACTGGGCCTCCTCCGCGGTGGACCGTGAATACCAGGGCATCCACGGATCGCCCAGGTGGGCTCCGAATCCGGCGTTGAATCCGAAGCTTTTTCCCGCAAGCGACGGAATCGCCAGACGCAGGAAGGACTCGCCACCGATCAGGACGTGCTGGTGCCGCGGAAAGAAAAATCCAAAGGTGGGAGTCATCGGATCTTCGCCAGGCTCGGGGCGCCCGCAGCGGTCGATGCGGTCGTCGCCGAGGTAGAGCTCGTAGTGGGCCCTCACCGAGACGTTGACTGCCCCGCGCAAATCCTGCACCACGGGAAACGCGACCAAGGGCGGGCGCACCACCGGCACTTTCCAGCGGATCCTGCCAAACTTCACCACCTCATAGTGATTTGGTGGCACGGTGACGGAGAGTCCGCCGTTCGCGGGGAACGCATCGTCGATGACACGATGGCTCTCAAGGATCTCGTGATAGGTCGAGTTCGCGCGGAAGCGAATCCGCTCGAGAAAGCGGAAGCGCAGCCGCAGCGCTTCCATCTTCGCCTCGCCGTTGGCGGGGTTCCAGAATTCGACGAAGGGGGTTGCCTCGAAGACGATGAGGTCTCTGTTGCCATCCCTCTCGTATCCGACATACTCGAACTTCAGAAAGAACTCGTTTACCGGGCAGTAGGTGTCGATCCCGCGGAAGACTCTCGTGCCGGCGTTGATGGTGTTTGTCGGCAGGGAAGGTCGGCCGTCCTCATCCGCGTAGTCGATCGCATTGGCCGCGAGAGTGGCAAGGTAATCCTCGTCGTCGGGAAATCCGCCGCGACGATTCCGGAAGGTCGGCAGGTTCCGCGCGACGAGGTCGGCGATGCCGATGTCTCGGCTGGCGATGAGGGAGTTGAGGTTGAAGCGCGGTTTGCCCTCGTCGACGTAGCCGTGCCCGTAGGGGATGAGGGGGATGGTGCGATAGGGCTGCAGACCGCTTACAAATCGGGCGGTTTCGCGATCCGGCCCACCGACGAGGTCGTAGTGAGAGCCCGATAGGTGACGCCGGTCTGCGAGGAAACGCGAGGCGTCGAGATAGGGATGAGGTCCCCCGGTGACCGGCCAGTGTTGCAGCACGATTTCCCGGGGGGAAAGGCCCGGCGCGACCTGATCGAGGAGGGATTGGCCACGGTGGGACGTGGGGAAGTGATAGGCGGTCTTCGTGGTTCCCACCATGGTGAAGGGCGCGGGGAGCGGTCCCGCGCGACGATCGTGGGTGGCGTATCCGAGGCGGACCGCCGCGTCGCGATGGGGGGCCACCTGCGCCCCGACCAGGTCGAGATTCGGGTAACCTTCGAGATCTTCGATCCAGTAGGTGTAGCGACTGCGCCAGGCGGAGACTCCATCGGAAGGGAGCTCGACAAAGCCCAGCTCGGGAAGACGATTTTCCTCAAAAAGGTTTCCCGAGGCATCGAGGTCGCTGAGCCGAGGCGTCCGGATCGCATCGTTGCGTGTTTCTCCCGAGAAGGCGACACGCGGTGCGAGGATGGCGGCGTTGGCGAGGGTGGCGGTATCGGCGGCATCGAAATCGGGCAGGGCGCTTTGTTGGATTTCACCTCCTGCAAAGAGCGGATAATGGGTGACGCCTTCGGCAGCAGGACCGGTGATGAAGGTATAGCGCGCCGATCCGTGGCGACCCAAGGTGACGAGGTAGGCATCGTTGGAGGTGAGCGCGCGGAGTTTGGCGGAGGCTTCAGCAAAGGCAGCTTCCTCACCGAGCCGAGCGCGCACGCTTGCGGCGGCGGACTGGCTCAGGGTTGCTTCCTGCTCCGTCATCGCAAAGAGCGAGACGACGACGACGGCGATGACCGTCACGAGGACGAGGGTCAGGATCAAAGCGGCGCCGCGTTGGCGAAGGCAGGGGCGGGGATTCATGGGGTTCTCGCCGGCAAAGCGATGCGTTGGCGGAAAGTGCGACACCCAGCAAGGAAGGTGCGGTCGGCGGGGGTGGCGGAGGATGACTCGACCCGGTCCCAGTTGATGCCCCAATCCTCGAAGCGGGCGAGTCGCCGGGCGGTGGTTTCATCCACGATGGTGATGACGGCTTCAATGAGATCGGGAGCGACGAGCGCGGGCCATTCCTCGCGGCCGGAAAGGTCGAGATATTGGTTCAAGGCGGGTGCGTCCATGAGAGCCGAGCCACCCGAAGCCAGGCTGACCCGGCGAAAGGCTTTCAGCTCGAAGCGCACGACATGATCGACGATGACTTCGTCCGGGAAGACGGAGTCGTGGACGGGCGATGCCGGGTCCGTCCAATCCTCTTCCGTTCCGCGCCAGGGCTGGTAGGTGGGTGGAGGCGAAGCGAGGCGCTCGATCACCGGCCGCACCGGCCAGGGTGGGACAGCGGCGCGGGATCCTGCGGTCGTGTCGGGATCCTCGCGGGCGGCGAGGAGAAAGGGAAATCCGGCGTTCGCAAAACGGCCTTGTCGAACGGCGGCTTGGTTGGGAGTGCCGAGCGCGCGGGAGTGATCGCCGTCGTCATTGATCGCCCTCGTCGCATGGAGAAGGAGGCCATCGGCGTAGCCTTCGCCTGTGGGATGTCCTCCCCGACGGTAGTGGCGGAACAACTTCATCCCGGCTCCGTCGTCGCCGGCGAGCGGAGAATGCCTCGCATAGGCGACGTAATAGCCAACCACCCCGGGAGGTGTTTCGCGGGTTTTATCATTCCCGGCGCCAACGCGGGTGGCGAAGGCGAGGGTGGCGAATCCGGGCGCGGCATTGGGGAAGCTGGGCGCGCCGGAACCGCTGAGGCGATTCACCTCGAAGGGCAGGAAAAGTCGACCCTCGAAGACATCGCGTTGTTGGGGGGAGACATCGTCCGGCAGGCTCGGCAAGGGGGCGCGGCGCGAGCCGACATGCCCGGCGAAATCGTTTTCGATCCAGCCAAGGGCGACCCGAGCATCGCCCCGCTGTTCGACGGTTTCAGCGCCTTCGCGGAATCGGTCGAAGGCGACGCCGAGCATCGTCGCGAGGACGAGGATGAGGACGGAGAGAATCGCCATGGCGAAGAGCAGTTCGATGAGGGTCGTGCCCCGCCCCGCGGAGGTTCTGTCAGGGAAAGGCCGGGGTGTCATGGAGAAACGACGCGCGAGAGGAAACGATCCTGCGACCGGGCAGAGGCTGCCGCCGCGGCGGGTTGGGCGACGATGAGCTCGAGGTCGCAGAGCCCTCCCAGCATAGGCGATTGTGGGCGCGGCGAGTTTATCCGCAGGCGCACGAGGTGGACGGCGGCCGGTGCGCCGGCCAGTCCGTCGATCCAGGCACGGGCGTCTGTTTCCCCGAGGTAGGTGCCATCGGCATCGAAGGAAAAGAAACGCACCGTTTCGCCAGCTTCGGGTGCCGGGATCTCAATGGGATCTCCGGTAGGTAATTCCACCTTGAACGTCCCCGGCGAGGACGATGCCATCGCCGTGGAAAGCATCCGCACGATGCGTGCCGCCGTTTCTCGGTCGCGCGCCGACCCCTGTAAAGAAGTCGAACTGGCCAGCATGGCGAGAAGTGGGAGGGCCAGGGTCGCGATGAGTCCGGTCGCCATCGTTACTTCGGTCAGCGAAAATGCCTTGCGGCGGTGTGGTCGGGCCGTTCCTGGGGGAGGGTTCATCGTCAGTCGGTGAGGATGCGGGGTCGCCCGGTGTAGTATCCCACCTGGAGACATTCTCCGTTGGGGATCTCTTGCCCCGAGCCCGAGACGCGCTTCGCGGTGTGAATGACCCTGCCGGTCGAGGCATCGCGAAAGCCCTCGACGATACCGAGGTGGAGGGCGTCGGCGTCGGCGAAATCCGGAGAGCGGACGCCGCCGTCGGGCCCGAAAACAAGGCTCGGGAGAGTTCGGCCGGCATCCCCGCCTCCGGATTTTGTCATTAGGGTAAACCGGTGGGTTGCGATGAGATCGTGGAGAGTGCGGAAGGCCCCATCCCCGATCACTTCGAAATCCGCGCCAGACGCGAAGACAAGACCCTCCGGCAACGTGCGCCAAGGTGAGAGGCGGTGAAACCGGTTCGTCGGGCCGCTCTTCTCTTGACCGCCTTCTGCGGGTGCTTCCTCGAAGAGCGCGTAGGCCCGCAGAGCCAGCGAGGGCTCGGGAAAGTGGGCATCGGCGAAGGCGACGATGCGGGGAGCGCTTCGGGCGATCGCCTCGGCGCGGGCGTTTTCAAGAAAGCCGGAAAGTTCGTGAATCCCGGTCTTTCGCGCAGGGCTGAGGGATACGAGGGACGGAGCCGCGATCGCTAGAAGCAGCGAAACCATCGCCATCACGATGAGAAGTTCGATCAGGGAAAAGGCGGTTCGCCCCGGAAGGAAACTCGTCGGACGCTGGCGTGGGCAGCTCATGAACAGAGAATCGACGGATGAACACCGGGGGGTAGGATGACTGGATTTTTCAGGAAGAGCAAGAGCGGTGCCCAAAATTCTTCACGCATGCGCAGGGATTTTGGCTCGTTGTTCCGGATCGTGGCGGGAGACGTAAGCGTCTTGCGACATGGGTCAACGCATCGCCATCGTAGGAGCCGGGGTCGCCGGGCTCGCCGCCGCTCTCCGTCTCACCGAGTCGGGGGAGGACGTGATCGTTTTCGAAAAGAGCCGAGGGCTCTCGGGCCGCGCCGCAACGAGGTCGAAGGAGGGTTGCCGGTATGACTTTGGAGCGAACTATTTCAAGGTCAGCTGCAACGAGGTTGCGAAGCTCGTCTTCGAGACGCTCCCGACCGACGGCCTCTCCCGCATCGTGGGGGATATTCTCGCCTTCAATCGGGACGGGCGGATCTTGCCGCTGGATCCGGAACGCAATGCGGGGGCCCGCTGGACCTATCGCGATGGCATCAGCACCCTCGGGAAACGCCTCGTGGCGAAGGGTGGCTTCGCCACGGCCAACGAAGTGCGCGTGACACGGCTCGAGTGGGCCGGGGGTTGCTGGCAACTGGAAGACGAGTCCGGGAGAGCGTTCGGGGATTTCGACCGCGTCCTCCTGACTCCGCCGGCACCGCAGGCCGCGGATTTGCTCGAGGCTAGCGACTTCCCCGGTTCGCTGCGTTGCAGCCTGATCGCCGCGCTGCGCCGTGCCGAATACTGGCGTCAGTTTTCGGTGGTTTTGAGTTTTTCCGGAACCTTTTCCCTGCCCGGTGACGCCTATGCCCTCATCAACGAGGATCGCGATCACGAACTCGCCTGGGTCGGCCTCGAAAACCGGAAAGCTGAACGTGTCCCGGAGGGTCAATCCGTTTTTGTCTTGCAGCTTTCTCCCCGCTGGTCGGAGCGGCATTATGAGGACGCTCCGGCTTCCATCGTTGCCTTCGCGACCGAGCGTCTTCGCCGCCTGCTTGATCGAGATCTCCCCGATCCCGACTGGAGTGACGTGCAGCGCTGGCGCTATGCTCACCCGCGGATCGGAGCGGAGGCACCATTGCTGAGGGAAGGTGCCGCCTTCGGTTTGTTCTTCGCCGGCGATTGTCTTGTCGGTCGTGGCCGAGTCGAAGAAGCGATCCGCACCGGCTTTGCCGCCGCACGCGACATGGCCGGACACGGCGCCTGAGTTCCCGCTGACCTTGCGAAAATTGTCTTGGCGAAAGACGCGATTTCCGCTTCGCGGAAAGATGCGGCGTTCAGCCCATGCGCTGATACAGCAACACCATCGAGGCGATGGCGAGACCGACCCCGATCCATTCCGAGGGCCTCAGTTGTTCATCGAAGAACAAGGCCCCGACGAGGCAAAGACTGAGCACCACGGTGAGACTGTAAATCACCCCAATGTAGGCAAGCTTGAGGTGGGGCATGACGAGGACCCACCCGAAGGTGCAGAAAAAGGTGATCATCAGACCAACGAAAAAGTTCCAATTGAGGAAGGGAGACTTCGTGCTGCTCGCGATCTTCAGGAAGTAGTCGCTCACCGGGACGGCGAGAGCCAATAGGACCGTTACCAGAATCGCCGTCGAGGAAGACTTCATCCCCCATCATCGCCTTTTTCAGAGGGAAAGGCAAATTCCCGAGCCCCGCGTTTGTCCCTGGGCGGGGGCTTTCCCGTCGGCTACGGGATCAGGCTGCCACCTGAGTGAGGGCTCCCGCATCTTCGAGCGCGGAAACGATGAATCGCTGGACGATGCCCATGTCAAGGTAGCGGCGCTGAAGCGCCGCGGGGATCAAGTCGAAATCCCTGATCCGGCGGCGACATTTGAGGGTTTGGCAGGCGCAGTCGAGTTCCCAGTGGCGCTCGAGCATGGTCGTCGAGTAATCGAAGACAATCTCTTCCCCGGCCGCTATCGGCGCCACAGCGATGAGGGCGATATCGTTGACGAAACCGGAATTCGGTTCGCACGAGTGATTGAGGTATCTCCCGGGGGAGAGAGGATCGACGTAAGACCTCAAGCCCACTTGCACCGAATACTCCCCGAGCGTCCGGGTCGAGGCCTCGAAGTCGATCAATCTTCCGTTGAGGTAGAAGATCAGTTCACCTTGCTTGATCGGAGCCTTGGCAAACACCCCCCTTCCGATAGATGAGGTGGAAATGAACGTTTTGTCAGACATCGGAAATCAAGAAGTTCGAGGTGAGGCGTTATCCAAGACACCTTGATTATATTCAATAAATTGCGATTTTGAAAGGCGTAATTCAGAAATTTCTCAAAAAATAAAGAATCATATTTGCAAAAATAACGATTATTCTTTATTTTATTGAAATTAGAATGTATTTTGTTAAATTATCGGATGCTTTCATTTCCGTTTCGCATGATTTCCGGTGCCTCCGCCTGGCGGGCAATGAGCGTCTGCGTCTTGGTGGGCGTGATGCTCGCTTCCTGTCGGGAGGCTTCGACCGAATGGTCGGCCTCGGGGGTGGTTGACGGATCCGAGGCGACCGAGGCGAAGGCTAAGCCTCTCGTGATTCTCACTTGGGACGAGTATTTCTCGAAGGACGTCGTCTCCGGATTCGAGCGCGAGAGTGGCATCCCGGTCGAGTTCGTCACCTTCGAGAACCTCGATGAGATGGAGGGCCTTCTGCGGTCACGCCCTTCTGAGTTCGATCTGATCGTCGTCGATGGGGGAACTCTGGGGAACCTGGTTGAGCTAAGGCTTTTGCAGCCGATTGACCGTGCCTCGATCCCCGGATTTGGCAATGTCGATGAAAGGTTCCTCGGAACCAAATTCGATCCGGACAACGCCTATTCGGTTCCCTACATGTGGGGGACGACTCTGGTCGTCTACCGTTCGGACAAGATCAGCGAGCCCCGCAAGAGCTGGGCAGCTCTGTGGGACGATCAATACAAGAGCCGCGCCCTGATGCTCGATGACAAGTTCGACGTCTACGCGGCGGCCCTTCTTGCCGATGGATGCGATATCAATACCCAGGACGAAACGGAGATCAACCGCGCCACGGATCGGCTCGTCGATCAGGTCGATCGGCTCGATGCCCGGCTCGTCGATATTTTTGAAATCCGCGAAAAGCTGCTTTCCGGAGAGTGCTGGATCAGCATGACCTACAGCAGCGATGCCGCGGTGCTGGCAGAGGAGGAGGAAAATATTTCCTACTTCATTCCCGACGAAGGTGCGCCCTTGTGGTTGGACAGTTTTGTGATCCCGCGTGAATCGACCAACGGGGAGGCGGCGCACCAGTTCCTGGAATACTTCTGCCGTCCCGAAGTGGCCGCAGCCAATTCAAACGAGCTCTGGTGTGCCTCGGTGAACCAGAAGGCCCGTCCCTTGGTCAGCAAGGAAGTGCTCGACGATCCGACCATCTACCCGAAGGAAGAGGTCCTTTCACGCTGCCACTTTGATACCAGGCCCGAGCGACAGCTCCTCGTCAATCAAGGATTGAAACGAGTCTTCGACCACGTCCGCGATGCGGAGCGTCGGCCCCGGGTCTCGTTGCTGATCTGGGAAGACTACTACGACCCCGAAGTGATCGAGAAGTTCGAGACCGACCATCAGTGCAAGGTGTTGATCACCGAGGTCGGGAACACCGAACAATTGAAGCAGGAGTTGTCCGGCAATCCTGACGGATTCGACGTGGTCGTGGCGGATGAGTCGACACTCGACGATTTCCTGAAGTTGAAACAACTCCGCGAACTTGATCCGTCCTTGTTGGGTCCCGAGGTTGAGGGAAGAGACGGGGGGGTTGCTTCTCCCGCCGATCCCAGCAACCGGTTCTCGAGGCCCTATCTCTGGGGACTCACCGTCCTCGCGGGTCGCGCGGAAGTGATGACAGAGCCCGAGCCGAGCTGGAATCTGCTCTGGAAGGAGGGTCTTCGCACCGGGATTCTGGATGAGCCCATCGATCTTCTCTGGCTTTCCATGCTCTCGCTCGGGCACGATCCGGCGTCGGCGAACGAAGCCCAGGTGAAAGAAGCGGCATCCATGATTGCAAGACGGTTCCCGGATTTCACCTCCCACATGCGCGATGCGCTCTCGGCGGTGAACGCTCTGGAAGCCGGGGAGCTTGACTTGGTGGTGGTCTACAACGGAGATGCTCTGGTCCGGGCCGCCCGGAACCCTTCGATCCGGGTCGCCATTCCGAAGGAGGGGGCGCCCTTGTGGGTCGACAGTCTTGTAGTGACGCGCGACTCTGCCCAGCCGGAGCTGGCGCATCGGCTCATCGCTCACCTGACCTCTCCGGCCATGTCGGCGAAGACGGCTAACCACCTGCACTTCGCAACGCCGAGTCTCGCCGCGCGTCAGCAGGTGGATCCGGACCTTCTCCGGAATCCGATGCTGTATCCCGGTCCGGCGGTGATGGATCGATGTTTCTTCGTCCGGTTTCCTGCCGAGGTCCAGCGCAGCGTGAGTCAATCAGTGGCCCGACTCATCAGCAGCGGCCGCTCACGCAGCGTGGCCATGGAAGGCGATGCGGCTCGTGCCGGAGTTTCCGAAACAATCGGGGTGGGTGACTCCGTGGCTGGAGAGTGAGCCACCCACCGCACCCAACGACAATGAACACGATCCGCGGTCGACTCCTGACTTCCATGATGATGACGGGACTGGTCCCCCTCATCGTGGTGCTGGTGCCGCTCGGGTCGGTGCTCAACCGCAACCTGCTGGAGCAAGAGCAGGAGAAACTCGCCGAGACGTCCCGACAGCTCGGGCGCCTTGTCGCCGAGGTGACGGACCGCACTTCGCGGGAGCTGGCCTCCCTTCAATCGAATCCGCTTCTCTCCGATCCGAACGGAGATCTCGAGGTGAAATTGACGGAAATGCATCGCCTCGTGAGGATCTTCGAGGTCTATTCCGATATCAGTCTTTATGATTCCGAGGGGTTCCTGCTGGGTTCCACGGCGGAGAACCATCCGTCTTTCCGGGAATACAGTGACTGGTTCCGCAAGGCGCTGAAGGGAGAGGTCTCGCTTTCCCACCCTCAGCGCGTCTTGGGCAAGGAGGGGCTATACCTGACCGTCTATCTCCCCATCGACGGCGGCCAAGAACCAAACGCTGCCGGTCTTCAGGTGCTCAAAGCGCGGCTCTCCTTTGCCCGGGTGATCTCGATTCTCGGGGATGGTTCGCTGAGCAGCGGCAACACGGTTTACCTTCTCGATGCCCTTGGCAACAGGCTTTCGGGAGGGGACCCTGAACATCTCATGGAGAAGTTTGACGCCTCGGTTCCGTCGGAATTCTGGTTGGAGAACACCACCGGCACCTATCAATCCAAAAGCGGACCGAGTCATCTCTTCGCCCGGGAGGTCTTGCCGCCGTCAGTCACCAATGTCGATTCGCCTTGGATTGTGGTCTCGATGAAACCGATGGACGAGGTCACGGCGGTCGTCAGGCAGGGCATTTTGGCTCTGGTCGCGGCGGCGATCTGCATGATGCTGATGGCGGCGGCCATGGGTGTCTTCCTTTCCAAATTGATCTCACGACCTCTTGAGCGCATCGGCGACGTGGCGGCCCATGTGGCCGCCGGTAATCTCTCGGCGCGGGCGGAGGCAGACGAAGGCTCGACGGAAATGCGGGTTCTCGCCTCGATTTTCAACCGGATGGTCGGCGAAATCGCCGATCACCGCGAAAGTCTCGAAAAACTCGTCGCGTCTCGCACCGAGAGCCTTCATCTTAGCCAATCCGAACTCGAGCGAGCCAACGCCCGCCTTCAGGCGGCGATCAGCAGCACCAAGAATGGATTCCTCGTGGAGGACCTCGAGGGAGGCGTTTCGGTCGTGAACGGGCTTTTCCTGGCCTTTCTCGGCGCTTCTCCAGACCACCTGTCCGCCGTCTCGTCCGACGAGATTCTCGCCGCCTTTGAATCGGAAGGCGGCATCCCTGAGTCGATGGCGGACGCGTGGCGGGAAACCCGGGCGGGCGGCGGCATCATCGATCAGGAGGTCATGATCGGATCCGGTGAAAAGCGTGTTCTCCAGGTCTATTCGGCACCCATCAGGGACCGCCGCGGAAACCTGATCGGCAGGGTCTGGAGTCTCCAGGATCTCACGGAGCAACGCCAGCTCGAAGAGGGGCTGCGGCAATCGCAGAAGATGGAGGCGGTTGGTCAACTCGCCGGCGGCATCGCCCATGATTTCAACAATCTACTCGCCGGGGTCCTCGGGAATCTCGCGCTGGTCAAGATGGATTTGGGCGACGGGGGCGGTAGCGAGGCCCGGGAAAGCCTCAATCATGCGATCAAGGCGGGCGAGCGGGCGACGGATCTCGTCAAGCAGCTCCTCGGCTTCTCCCGTCGAAGCCGCATGGATCTCAAGCCCTGCAATGCGAACCTCGTCCTCTCGGAGGTGCGAGACATCCTTGCCGCCACCATCGATCGACGCATCCAAATCGAGCTCGACCTCAATGAGACGCCGTGGAGGGTCATGGCCGACGTGGGCATGCTGGGCCAGGTCTTCATGAACATGGCGGTCAACGCGAAGGATGCGATGCCGCAGGGAGGACACCTCTTCCTGCGTTCGAAAAATCGGGAACTTTCCGCCGTGGACCTCCGTGCCCATCCCGAGATCGCGCCCGGGGACTTCGTCTGCCTCAGCGTCGAGGATGAGGGAGTCGGCATACCGCTCGCGGTCCAAGGCAAGATCTTCGAACCTTTCTTCACCACCAAGGAGCCCGGAAAGGGGACCGGTTTGGGCCTTGCCACTTCGTTCGGGATCGTCAAGCAGCTGGGTGGATGGATCGACTTCCAATCCGAACCCGGTAAGGGAACCCGCTTCGACATTTACCTGCCCCGCAGCAAGGCGGCGGAGGCCGGGGATACTTCGGCGCTCCCGTCCACCCCGGTGGCTGAGCCGCAGCTCGCCCCGGCACGAAGAGGTGAAACCATCCTCCTCGTCGACGACGAGGCTCTCGTGCGTCGCGTCGGGCGGACCCTTCTCACCAAGCTCGGCTATGAGATCCTTGAGGCGGCCGACGGGCTCGAGGCTCTCGAGATCTGCCAGGCCAAGGGCGATTCGATCAGCCTTGTCCTCCTCGACCTTTCGATGCCGAACCTATCCGGCAAGGAGACCTTCGCCCGTCTCCACGAACGGTTGCCCGCGTTGCCGGTGCTCATTTGCAGCGGCTACCTCGTCGACCTGAGCGAGTTCACCCGGGACTGTGGCGCCTGCCCGGACGGCTTCGTGCAGAAGCCCTACAGTTTCGGCGCCATGGCCGAGATGGTGAGGGAAACTCTCGATCGCCAACGCCACGCCGCCGCGTGATCTGGCCCGCGCCGAGCGACGTCACGGAGCGGGGGCAGGAGGAGTCACCCCTTCCACCGAACTGCTCGGATTGAGCGGCTTCACGGCTTTGAGATATTTGAAGAGATCGCTGTCGGTCGTGAAGACGGCGGTGCTGTCGTTCAGGGTTTTCTGATAGAGTTCAAGAGTCCGCACGAACTCGTAGAACTCGGCTGCCTCGGGTGAACGGTTGAAGGCGTCTGCGTAAATCTGCGATGCCTTTGCGTCCGCCTCGCCCCGGGTCGTCTCCACGATCTTGTAGGCCTCGGATTCGATCCGACGGAGTTCCTTTTCCTTGTCACCGAGGATCTTCGCGGCTTCTCCAGCACCCTCGGAACGAAACCGCTCAGCGATTTGCTGCCGCTCCGACACCATGCGCTCGTAAATGCGTGCCTGGACTTCTTCGTTGTAATTGATCCGCTTGAAGCGGATATCGAGCAGGTCCACCCCGAACTCGGCGAGCTTGGGTTTCGCGGTGTCGAAGATCTCTTTTTCCAAGAGGGTGCGACCTTTGCGAATCGGGATGAGAACACCGACCGTGCCGCTCTTGGCCGCCTCGGCGAGTTCGGCGTCGACGGCGGGTTTGCGGTCTTTGGTCGTGCGGATGACCTCGATCAATTCGTGACGGGCGATTGTGTTGCGGGTCTCCGAACCGAGGATGTCATCGAGACGGGTCTGGGCGGTGCGCTCGTCGCGCAGCTTTTCGAAAAAGCGAAGGGGATCGGTGATGGTCCAGCGGGCGTAGGTGTCCACTCCGATGTAGGATTTGTCCTTCGTCGGCATCTCCGTGGTGGTGCCGTCCCATTCAAGGATGCGGCGCTCGAAGAAGTTCACCTTCTGGAGGAAGGGCACTTTAAATTTGAGCCCCGGCTCGATGATCGGGTCACCGACGGGTTTGCCGAACTGGGTGACGATGGCCTGCTCGGTCTCGTTCACCGTGTAAAAGGCGCCTGAGATGATGAGCAGGGCGAGTAGGACGGTGAGGGCAACGACGCAGCCGAATCCGGATTTTTTCATGAGAATGGGGGATCGGTGTGGAGGAATCAGGGTTGCGCCGCCTCGCGGGCCGCGGGATTGATGGGGAGGAAGGGCAGCACTTGGCTGGCTTCCTCATCGAGAATGATGACGCCGCCGAGACCCGGCAGGACCGACTCCATCGTCTCGAGGTAAAGGCGTCGACGGGTGATCTCGGGTGCCTTTTCGTATTCGGCGAAAAGCGCGGTGAAGCGGGCCACGTTGCCCTCGGCCTCGTTGACCCTCTGGGTTGCGTAGCCTTCGGCCTCGCTGATCATCTTCTGGGCCTCACCGCTGGCCTTGGGCACGTCGCGGTTGTATTCCCCGTTGGCGATGTTGATGGCCTTTTCGCGCTCCTGTTGGGCGCTGTTGACCTCGTTGAAGGAGGATTGGACCGGCTCGGGCGGATCGACATCCTTGAGCTGCACCTGATCGATGGTGATACCGAGACCGTAGAGATTGACGAGGTCGCGCAACTTGGCACTGCTCTCGGTCTCGATTTCCTGACGCCCCACGGTGATGACTTCGTCAACGGTGCGGTCGCCGACGACCTGGCGCATCACCGACTCGCTGGCGTGGCGCAGTGTCGTATCGGCGTTGCGCACTCGGAAGAGGTATTTTTCGGGCTCGGTGATGCGGTATTGCACGACCCAGTCGACCAGCACGGAATTCAAATCTCCGGTCACCATGTTCCGTTCGAAACCGAACTCGTCTGGTGAACTCCATTGGTAGGGGTTGGTGTTCCCTTCCGTGCCGAAACCGAATTCCTGTTTGAGTTGCCGAGTCACCTGCACGGTCGTGACCTGATCGATCCCGAAGGGGAGCTTGAAGTGAAGGCCCGGAGGCACGGTCTTGAGATGCTTGCCGAAACGAAGGACGACACCGGCTTCTTCGACTTCAACCGTGTAGAAGGCACCTCCCGCGCCGATCACGCCCAGTAAAACCGAGGCTAGCAGGGCGAGGGTTTTGCCCCCGAAAAACGAGGGAACCTTTACCTCGATGACGTCTTTGCCGACTTGGACTCGCATGGCCGGACTCTACGGACATTCGGGGCGTGGTCCAGTTACAAAACGGCGTCCTTTTTCCACGGTCCCCCCGAACGCGGTCGCGGCCGCCTCGTCGCTTGGGGATCCTGGCCCGCGGACCCGGACCCGGAAGGTGATCAGGCCCCTTCCCGCATGCGCTGCAGGGCCTCGTGGGAATCCAGGTGCGAAAGACCTCGCGCCTGTTCGAGGTGATCGCGACAGAACCACAGCAATCCTTCCGGATGTCCCGGTTGCTCAAGCCGCTCGCGGTTGTGGAACGAGACGAGACCGAAATCGAGTTCCGGATGATCGCGGCTATCGCGGTGGCAGAAGTCGCAAATGGGAGGGCGCATCGCTCCGGTCGGGTGGACTCAGTAGCTCTTGGCAAAGATCACCCTTCCCTCGGCTGGCTTGCCAGTGAGGATACAGGTGCCTGGTCCGCCGCGCATCGCGGCGTCCTTGGGGATGCAGCGAACGGTGATCCGCATCTCCTGCTTCAGGGCCTCTTCGTCCTCCGAGGATCCGGCCCAGTGCACCAGGGCGAAACCTCCGTGGATTTCGGGCTGCTCCTTGTTGAGTGGCGTGAAGAATTTCCTGAATTCCTCCATGGCGGTGATCTCGACGAGGTTGGCATCGCGGAAGGCGACGGCCCGGGACAGGAGCGAGTCCTGAATCTCCTGCAGGATTGTTGAGATCGCGGCGACCGCATCGGTCGAGGGGAGGAACTGCTTTTCCTTCGGCGATTGATCCCGGCGGGTGAGGGCGACGGAACCGGTCTCGAGGTCGCGAGGGCCGATCTCGATTCGGATGGGCACGCCCTTCTTGATCCATTCCCAATTCTTGACACCCCCACCGAGGTCGCGCTGGTCGACCTCGACGCGCACGGCGTCGCCATGGAAGGTCTGGGAGGAAAGTTCCGCGGCGAGTTTGGCGCAGGCTTCGAGGATGGGACCCTCGTGTTCGGGCTTGGGCATCACCGGCAGGATCACGACGTGGGTCGGCGCGACCCGCGGCGGCAGGATGAGCCCGTCGTCGTCCGAGTGCGCCATCAGGAGCGTGCCGATCAGTCGCGTGCTCACGCCCCAGCTCGTCGTCCAGGCGAATTCGCGCCTGCTCTCGCGGCCTTCGAATTCGATCCCGGCGGCCTTCGAGAAATTCTGTCCGAGGAAGTGCGAGGTGCCCGCCTGGATCGCCTTGCGGTCCTGCACCATCGCCTCGACCGTGAAAGTGTTGAGTGCCCCGGGAAAACGCTCGGCCTCGGTCTTTTCACCGGCGATCACCGGCACGGCGAGATGGTCGGTGAGGAAACGCTCGTAGACCTCGTGCATCTTCTTCGTTTCCTCCATCGCCTCCTCCGCGGTCTCGTGGGCGGTGTGGCCTTCCTGCCAGAGGAATTCGGCGGTGCGGAGGAAGAGGCGCGGACGCATCTCCCAGCGCATCACGTTCGCCCACTGGTTGATGAGGAGCGGCAGGTCGCGGTAGCTCTGCACCCAGCGCGCGAAGGCCGCGCCGATGATCGTCTCGGAGGTGGGGCGAATCACGTAGGGTTCCGTCAGCTCACCCGAGGGCACCATCTTGCCATCCTTCAGCTCGAGACGGTGATGGGTGACGACGGCGCATTCGGTGGCGAACCCTTCGACATGGGTTGCTTCCTTCTCGAGGTAGCTCACCGGGATGAGCAGCGGAAAATAGGCGTTCTTGTGACCGGTGGCCTTGAACCAGGCGTCGAGTTGGCGCTGGATCTGTTCCCAGAGACCGTAGCCCCAAGGCTTGATCACCATGCAGCCACGCACCTCCGAGTTTTCGGCGAGGTCGGCGGCGCGCACGACCTGCTGATACCATTCGGGGAAATTCTCCTCGCGGGTCGGGGAGATCGCGTTCTGGGGTGCTTTGGCCATGGGATAGACAAGGTTGGCTGGGAGTCGGGATCCTATCCGGTCCCGTGCGGATTTCCAGTGGGGATTTGCGAATGGACCGGAGCCGATTGCCAATCCTCCTTTGTCCGAGTATCCTGGCCCGTGGAAATCCGGCACCTCTTCCTTTCCTCCGCGCACAACTACGTCGGCCACTTCGGTGGGCCGGCGGGGACGCATCCCGTTGTCGAAGTCGCCGAGGTCGAATGTGTCGCTGGCAGAGGGATCCGCGGCGACCGCTACTTCGATCACAAGCCCGATTACAAGGGACAGATCACCTTTTTCGAGATCGAGACCCACCAACGGCTCTGCGACGAGTTCGCCGTCTTCGACAAGGGTCCCGAAGTCTACCGGCGCAACGTCATCGTCGCGGGAAAGGACCTCAACGATCTCATCGGAGAAGAGTTCGAGATCGATGGCGTGCGGTTTTTCGGCATGGAGGAATCCAAACCCTGCCTGTGGATGAACGAGGCCTTCGCACCCGGCGCCGAAAAGGCTCTGCGCGGGAAGGGCGGTCTGCGCGCGAAAATCCTTTCGGGCGGGGTGTTGCGGACGGTTCGCTAGTCTGCCTCATCCTCGAAATCGCCTGCTCCGGCAGGGCTTTGAAGATCCCTCTCGACCGGGACGAGCGGGAATGAGTGCCCGGGCCTCGTTTGGCTCCTGTTCTCCCGAGTGTCATCGTGGGGCACGGATTCGTTGAAATTCCCATTTAAGCCAGGGGATTTGCATGATTCCTGCACCTTTCCAGAGATCTACCCGCCACCGAGTCACCCCGCCCATGGATACCCAGCACCCCTTCCCGTTGCATGACGAAGCCACCGCCCCTCCGGCCGCTGCCGCGTCCCTTGCCGCGACTCGCCAGAACTTCGGGATGATTCCGAATCTCGAAAGGGTCATGGCGTCTGCTCCGCCGCTGCTCGAGGCTTATTCGCGCACGTGGGACCTTTTCCACACGACCACGCTCAGCGAGGTCGAGCGGCAGGTCGTCTATCTCACTGCCAACTTTGAGAACGACTGTGCCTATTGCGTGCCTTGGCACACCCTCCTCGCTACCAAGGCGGGGATGGCCCCGGATGCGATCGAGGCGTTGCGGAACGGATCTCGCATCCCCGATGAAAAGCTTGAGGCCCTTCGTTCCTTTACCCGCACCCTTCTCGCCAACCGGGGCAAGGCCGTCGTGTCCGAGCTCGAATCGTTTTTCGCTGCAGGCTACACGCCGGTGCAGGTGCTCGAGGTGATTCTCGGACTTGCCGTGAAGCTGATGAGTAACTACACGAATTCCATTGCCGCGACCCCGCTGGATCCTGAGCCGCGACGCTATCTTTGGAAAAAGCCGACGATCGTTCCCCGCGACGAGTGATCTTCCAAGGTCCCTTCAAAGGATCGGCCCGGGTGCCTTCCTCCCATCGGAATCCCCATTCCGTGATCGCGGTTAGGATGGATTTCAGGGCTTTCCCCCTTTCGGTCCTGCTTCGGAAGCGCAAGGGACCGGTTTGCAGGCCGCCGCCTTCCGCGGTCCTGACAAAACCTTAATCCAAGCCCCGCCGGATTTTGCTTTTCGGACCGACGACGTGGAAAAACCGGTCGGGATCGAGGATGAATCCATTGGGACGGATCCGCATTCCTTCGGCCTCGAGCCGCGCCTGCTGTTCCGCGCGCAGATCCCCCGCCATCCCGCGGCTGATCCTTGCCTCGGCTGCGACGACGCGGTGCCAGGGCAGCGTGGCGGCTTCCTCCCCGCTGAGGCTGCCGAGAAAAGAGGCGACCTGGCGCGGATTCATATTCAGATGATTGGCAATGGATCCGTAGGTGGTGAAACGACTCTCCGGAATCTCCGCGACGAGGCGGATGAGCTCCGACCGGATGCGTGCGGTTGTGGTCGAACCCTCCGGGGCCATGGTGCTGAATTCCGTGAAAGCGCAGCCCAAAGATCACTTCTTCAGCAGCCAGATGTTGCGGTAACGGACGGGATTGCCGTGATTCTGAAGGTGAAGGGGCCCGGGGCCCTGCTCGGCCTTTTTCTGGGCTCCGCCGGTGGGTGCGGGGAGTTCCAGATTTTTGTGGATGACAAAACCGTTGTGTTTCACGGTCGCCTTGGCATTTGCGATCTTGGTTCCCGCATCGTCAAACTTCGCGGCGGTGAATTCGACATCGTAGGTCTGCCACCGGAGGGGAGGGTAGCAGAGGTTCTGGAGAGGTTCGGCCGTCTTGTAGATGCCCCCACACTCGTTGTCCACGCCGGCGAGGCCGAAGCTGTCGAGCATCTGCACCTCGTATCGACCTCCGAGATACAGTCCGCTGTTGCCGCGGGCCTGACCTCTCGCCTTCGGCATCCACGGAAGCCGGAACTCGAGGTGAAGGGTGTAATCGCCAAACTCCTCCACCGAAGTGATGCCTTCGCAGAGGAGATCGCCATCGAGCTTCGCGCCGTTCCAGTTCTTGGCAGAATCGGTCGAACCGTCGAAGAGCATGATCGCACCCTCAGGAGCCTTGGCACCCAGAGTCGGACTTTCACGCTCGACGCGATCGAGAAGGACGGTGACGCTCGCATCGGCCGAGGTCGTCGCCGTGATCCTGCCGTTTTTCAGGACCGCGGTCCACTCTTCCTTGTTGAAGGTGACACTCCCATCTTCAGCCCGTTTGCCCGGTGTCGAGCCGCGTGGTTTTTCACCGTTCCAGCCGTCGCCGGGAAGCCCGCCCTTTGAAAGCACCGCTTCGAACTGGCCTTCGCCGAGCGCGATGACCTGCACCCCCACGATGCCGTCGGGCGTGGTGCCGGTGTATTCCCCCTGGATGGAGAAATCGGGATCTTTCGCGGCCTCGGCCGGATCAGCCGTGGCGGCGAACTGCTCGGCGGCGTGGCAGAGAGGAGGAATGAGTGCGGTGGTGAAGGCAAGAGCGAGGAGGTGGCGTTTTTTCATTTCAGTCGGAAATCCTCCCTACGGCTTCCCGAGGGATTTTTCAATCTCCGACGCGTGCCGGACGCTTCAACCGGCGAGGTCTCGCGGCCTTGGCTCGCGGTTCTGTGCTATCGGGTCGGGACCCGGATTGAGGCCGCGTCCATCGCCGGCGGGCCGTGGGTCGAGTGCGCTCGCACGAGGGTCGAAAACGTTTCCTTGGGGATCTTTGTGCGCTCGCCCCTCTTTTTCCTCAGCCTCTTTTTATTGGGCGAAAACTGGACGCGCAGGGCGCTTCCCGCGTCTCCCTCGGTAATTTCCGCGGTCCGGTAGCCGCCGGTCCGCAAGGCGGCGGTGACATTAGCGGCATCTTCGAAATAAGCGATCTCGCAAAGCGCGTTGCCCGCAGAGCCCCGGACCGCAAGGGTATCCGGGAGCCGGCCTCGATTCACGATGGACGCATAACCGGAGCTCGGATTGGCTTTTGCCGAGGCGAGCACAACGGACTGGCCCGGCAGTCCATCGAGCGTGTTGGATCCGACGAGCGAGGTGAGACCCCTACCCACGGCGATGTCAGGCACGACAAAACGGACATCCGAATTCGCGAAGTCCAGTTCGTAGGCAAGCGCGCCGCTACCCCCAATCTCCCGGGACAAAACGAGCGTGTAAAGGCCTGCGGCAAGCGTGTCATAGAGTCCGAAGCCGGCTCCCCCTCCCGTGTAGACCTTCTGTCCGTCGGGACCGATGAGCTGTGCCACCAATCCGGTGTCAGCGACGCCCTGAAGACTCAGGAATCCCGAAGCCCCCAATTCAAAATAGTAGGTATGACGGGCGGTAGGGCTCGAGAGGGCGCGTTCGAAGGATCCGCTCCCCGAAGTGTAGGGCAGGATTCGCAGATCCAGAGAAGTGAGATCGGCATTACCCTGCTGATCCGGGCCGATCACCGCGAGGAGGTGCGCGCCGCCGTCTGCAGGCAAGGTAAAGCCCATCGTGCTGTTGGAGGTGCGCTGGCCGATCTCGTCGGTGCGATAGGAGAGATGCGGCTCACCCGCCCGGAGCGTCTGCCCCTCGGTCCGCTGGGGGAAGATGTGGAGCATCAGGGCGGCTCCCTCGGCGAGCCCGAGGGCGGCATAGTCGAGCACGGCCATCTGCGAGGCAAAGCCCTTCTGAGCGCCCCAATCGGGAAGTCCCGATCGCGAAAAAACCGCGAGAATCACGTCGCCCCCGATCCATTCTCCATTGGAGAGCACTGCTCCCGCCGCCTTCGCGGGCGAGGTGAAATTCTCGTCTCCATCCGCGTCTGCGACGAGCACCCCGATAGACCCGGCCGGCACATCGATGCCACCGAGCTGGAATTCGATCGAGACCGTGGCTGATGCGGGAAGCGCGAGTGCCAGCGCCAAAGGGGAGAAGAGAGAGATTTTCATCTCAGGGTCGATCAAAGAACTTCAGGGAGCGGTCACGTCGTAGGTCGGAGAGTTCACCCAGAGAACTGAATGGTTATCGGCACCCGTGGCCTTGCGCACAAGGAGCCCGGCGGAAGGCTCGATTGGGGCGAGGTTGGCGGAGGGAAAGCCGGGTTCGTCGCGCACCCATTGCCCGCCGGTGCGGAAGTAAACCGCGTCGGGTTGTTTGTTGCGGAGGGTCTCGGCGTTGTCGAAGACGAGAAGCTGGTCTTTTCGATCGCCGGGATCCGTCGTCGCGCTCTCCACGAACTGACCGGGAGCAAAGTCGAGGTCGGCGAGGTTGATCGCAACCGGCCTTGGCAGCGAGATCATCGTGTCTTGAGCCCCTTGATTCGAGACCCGGACCGATACCGAAACGAGTCCGCCATAGACCTGCTGGTTGGGAACAAAGGTTGTCATGGCAACCCCGGCGGGATGGCGAACGACAAACGCCTGACCGGGCTCGATGACCGTGTCGCCGGCTTCGGCGAAACTCCCGGCTTCATGCCAAGTGGTGCCTGTCACATAAAAGCGCCGCGAGGGGGCGAGCGAGGTGCCCACCGTTGTGGTGTCGAAAAAAAGCAGTTCCGAGACTCGCTCGGTTGCGAGGGGTCCGGCCGAAGCGTGCAGCGTCGTCTGGCTGCCGGGAGGCAGGAGGGTGTCGAGCGTCCACGCGGGAATCAGGGAAACCAGGCCGTCGGTGGTGAGCGATCCCAGATCGGCGAGACTCGCCGCGACATCGACGGTTTCGGCGCCGTGTTGGACAATCGGGAAGTGACGACCTCGATGGACACCCGAGCGGTCACGGCAATAGAGAAAATGAGGGGTGCTCGTCAGTTCTCCCGCGGCAAAAGAGGGAAAATCCTTCAGCGCAAGACGCGAGGTGCCCCCGCCTTGGTCGGTCGGGCTTGCAGCGGCGAAACCCGACCATCGAGGAGTCGGGTGGAAGGGGACCGAGACGACCGTGTCGGAGCCGGCATGGCAATCGAATTTCATGAATCCGACGACCGGGGAGAAAACCTCGGCGGCGCTCAGGGCCCCGGGAAGATTCGGGAGAAGACCCGAGGCGAAAACGAAGCCGAAGACCCTCCGGATAAGGGAAGAGGTGAGACAGTTCATGGGAACTTCCGATCGGGGACTAAGGTGGCGGCTGATAACGGCGCGGTCAATCGGCAATCCCGGAGGAGGAAGGCCTCTCGCGGCAGTTGAAGATCAGCGACCGTCGACGTCCTGCCTCAGCGCCATGAGCGTCTGGCCCGGTTGCACCGCGCTGCCCTCGGAAACGAAGACCGCTTCAATGATTCCCGGTCCGGGTGAAGGGATCGCGATTTCCATTTTCATCGCCTCGAGCACGAGCACGGTTTGATCGACGACGACGGTGGCACCGGGCTCGACGAGGACCTTCCAGACATTGCCGGCGACCGCCGCCTCGACCGCCTCGCAGCCCCCGGGCACCGCGCTCTCGGGAGCGACGTGGGTCTCCTCGGCCGTCTCCACAACCTTTCTGAAAACGCCCGCGGCCTCCCAACGGTCGCGTTCCTCGGAGAAAGCGCGCCGCTGCGTTTCGCGGAAGGTGGTGATGGAGTCGGCTTCGGTCTCAAGGAATTGATTGTAGTCGCGCAGGGAAAAACTCGTCTCTTCGATGCGCGGATTCCAGCGCCCGACGAGGAAGTCGGCACGGAGTTGCGCGAGTTCCTCCGTTGTCACTTCGTGGAAGCGGACGCGATCAAAGAAACGCAGCAGCCACGGTTCCGCCTCGGTGAAGGATTCGGTGACATGGAAGCGGTTCCACATCTGGACGGTGCGGCCCACAAACTGGTAGCCGCCCGGGCCTTCCATTCCGTAAATGCAGAGGTAGGCTCCGCCAATCCCGACGGCGTTTTCGGGCGTCCAGGTGCGGGCGGGATTGTATTTCGTGGTGACGAGTCGGTGCCTGGGGTCGAGTGGGGTGGCGACAGGCGCGCCAAGGTAGACGTCACCGAGTCCCATCACGCAGTAGTCGGCGGAGTAGACGATCTCCTTCACCTCCTCGACCGAGCCGAGGCCGTTGATGCGGCGGATGAATTCGATGTTGCTGGGGCACCAAGGAGCGTCCGGATTGACCGATTGAGTGTATTTGTGGATCGCCTCCTGCGTGCTCGGGTCATCCCACGAGAGGGGCAGATGCACGACGCGGGCCGGCACCTCGATGGACTCGAGATCGCCGATGGCCGCCTCGGATTCCTGGATGAGTGTTAGGATTTCGCCTCGGGTGAGGCGACGGCTGTCAAAGTGGATCTGCAGGGAGCGGATCCCGGGCGTGAGGTCGAGGATGCCAGGCACGGCCCGAGCCTTGAACCACTGGTAGACGACGTGGGCCCTGAAGCGCAGGTTCAGGTCGAGGGTCATGGGGCCGTATTCGACGAGGAGGTAGCTCTCGCCGCTCGGCCGCACCGCGACCCCGGGAAACTCGGCGATGACGGCGCTGCCGGTCGGGATCGGGGTAGTCTCCATCGTGTAGGGCGCCGGCGCGACGAGCGTGGCGACCATGCGGTCCTGCCGCTCGCGGAGGAGCCGGGCCTCGCTTTCGGTCACGGGATAAAAGCGGATCGTGTCGCCCGAGTCGACTTGGCCGGTCTTCCAAAGATCGGCCTCGATGACGGTGGCCGGGCAAACGAAACCTCCCAGACTTGGGCCGTCAGGACCAAGGATCACGGGCATATCGCCGGTGAAGTCGATCGTGCCGATGGCGTAGGCGTTGTCGTGGATGTTCGAAGGATGGAGACCCGCTTCGCCGCCGTCTTCGCGCGCCCAGGTGGGCTTCGGCCCGATGAGTCGGATGCCGGTGCGAGCGGAGTTGTAGTGGACCTTCCAGTCGGTCGCAAAGAAACCCGCGATGTCTTCCGGAGTAAAGAACTCGGGCGCGCCATGGGGTCCGTAGATGACGGCGATGTTCCAATGTTTGGTGATCGCGGGAAGAATCCCTTCGGGGAGCTCGGTCGACGCTCCTGCCCCCGCGGAGGCGAGGTGAAGGATATCTCTGGTGCGAAGGGCGCGCCCACCGAGACCACCAAACTGCCCGAGGGTGAAGGTCGATTTGCTGCCGAGATAATCCGGTAGATCGAGCCCGCCCTTCACCGCGAGATAGGCGCGGGCTCCAGGATTTTTGCCGCTCCCGCCGATCTTCAGGATCGCACCGGCCGCAACCCTGACAGGCACGCCAAAGGCGATCGTCTCTCCATTGAGAGTTGCTGGCATCGCCGCCCCGACGAGGGCGAACTCGGTGGCTCGGTTGAATTTCAGGGTCGGACCCGAGACCGTGATCTCCAGAGCGGCGGTGCCTTCGGGATTGCCGACGGCGCGGTTGGCGAGGCGGAAGGAAAGGGAATCCATCGGGCCCGAAGGCGGGATCCCGACCTCCCAGTAGCCGAGACGGCCGGGCCAGTCCTGCACCGTCGTCTGCGTCCCCGGCGCAAGCACGTCGATGGTCGGGGCGTCGTAGACGAAACGCCCGAGGCTACCGGTGCTGATCGATCCGGGCGAGCCGAACTCCTCCGAGGCCACGACCTGGCGCAGATATTCAAGGTTCGTCTCGATGCCTGCGATCGAGGTCGCGGCGAGGGCCTCCTTCATCTTCGAAATCGCTTCCGGGCGCGTCGGTGCGGAAATAATGAGCTTGGCGAGGAGGGAATCGTAATTTGGCGGCACCACTGTGCCGGCGGTGATCCACCGATCGCATCGAACGCCCTCGGGAAAAACGACTTCGGTGAGTAATCCTGACGAGGGCAGAAAGTCCTTCCCTGGATCCTCGGCGCAGATCCGCACCTCGAGGGCATATCCTGACTCAGCAACTGAAAGATCGACGGTTTCTCCACCTGCGAGGCGCACCATCCACTCGACGAGATCGACGCCGGTGACCGCCTCGGTGATGCCATGCTCGACCTGGAGCCGCGTGTTGATCTCGAGGAAATAATAGCGGCCCGAGTCGGCGTCGACGAGATATTCCGCAGTCCCGGCGCTGCGGTAATTCAGGGCCGCGGCCATGCGGGCGGCGCCCTCGAGGAGCCCGGGGGCCTCGCTGCGTGAGAAGCCGGGCGCGGGGGTCTCCTCGACGATCTTTTGGTTGCGGCGCTGGGCCGAGCAGTCACGCGTGCCAAGGGCGAGGACCTTGCCCTTGCCATCGCCGAAGAGCTGGACCTCGACGTGGCGGGCCCGCGCGATGAATTTCTCGAGGAAAAGCCCGGCATCCCCAAAGTTCGCCCGGCTCGCTTGGGCGACCCGGTGGTAGGCGGCGCTCAAACCGGTCGCATCCTGACAAACCTCCATGCCGATGCCGCCGCCGCCGGCGGTGCTTTTCAACATCACGGGATAGCCGATCGTCTCTGCCGCCGCGAGGGCCTCCGCGACGCTGGCGAGAAGAGGCGTGCCTTCGAGGAGGGGGACGCCGTTTGCCTTGGCGATCTCGCGGGCGGTGTGTTTGAGGCCGAAGCGGCGGATCTGTTCCGGCGTGGGCCCGATCCAAGCGATGCCGCGTGCCTCGCAGGCCTCGGCGAAGTCGGCATTTTCGGAAAGGAGGCCATAGCCGGGATGGAGTCCTTCCGCTCCGGTGAGGGCGGCGATTTCGAAAAGACGCCCGGTATTCAGGTAGGACTGCGAAACGGGAGCGGGTCCGAGGAGAAACGCCTCGTCCGCCATCCCCACGTGCGGTGCGTCGCGGTCGGCCTCGGAATAGACCGCGACCGAGGCAATCCCGAGGCGCTTGAGGGTGCGGAGGACGCGGCAGGCGATCTCGCCGCGGTTGGCGATGAGGACTTTGGTGAGCATGTCAGGAAGATCAGTCCCAGATCAACACCTCGACGGGAGTGGGATTGTAGGCGTTGCAGGGATTGTTGAGCTGGGGGCAGTTCGAGATCAGGGCGATGACATCGCGCTCGGCGCGCATCTCGACGTGTCGGCCCGGGGCGGAGAGGCCGTCGGCGAAGGTGAGCCCTCCCTCGGGGGTGACGGGCACGTTCATGAAGAAGTTGATGTTGCAGGTGATGTCGCGTTTCCCGAGGCCGTGCCCCCATCCGTGGACGCCACAGAGGAAGCTGTCGCGGCAGGCATGCATGGGCTCGCGGTCGAAGTCGTAGCGCATCGTGTTCGATTCACGTGAACAGGCCCCGCCGAGAGTGTCGTGGCGTCCACAGGTGTCGTCGATGATGGTGAGGAGCGCGTTGCCCTCCGTTGACATCAGGACGCTGCCGGTGGTGAGGTAGAGGGCCCCCTGGGTGCGGATCGTGACGTCGGCCGCGTAGCGTTCGGAAGGATCGTGCGCGTCGTAAAAGAGGGTGTCCGCAGCCTGATTGCCCTCGAGGTCGACGATGCGGAACCGCTGGCCCTGGCGGATGAGGTGGACCCAGTGGTCGCCGGCTTCGATGACCTTTCGGTAGATGACTTCGCTCATTGTGGATTTCGGATTTGGAATTGCGGATTGAAGATCCAGTTCAGGCGCGCAGTGAATAATAGTCCCGCGTATTCTGCCAAGCCCGGCGATTCTCGGAGCGCGAGTTGAGGCAGAGATCGGTGACGGGATCGATCGGATCGGTGGGGAAGACGGTGATCTTAATCGGCTTCGGCGCGTAGACGGGATTGGGATCGAGCGGGTGCTGGCAGCTGGTGAGGACGACGAGACTGTCCATCTCCATGCGCAGGTCGATCTCCGCTCCGGCGGGTGAAGAGTCCGTGATGTAGGTGAGTTTCCCCGCCTCGTCGGAGACAACCTTGGAAAAGAAATTCAGGTTCGGCACAAGGTCGCGTTTGCCGAGGCCATGCTTGCCGAGTTCGATGAGGAAGTTGTCGCGGGCGTTGCGGTGAAAGTCGTTGCGGGCCTCCTGGTAGGTGAGTTTGCCATACTTTTCCCGCACCAGCCTCGCATCGGTGCAGCCGCAGACGGTGTCGTGCCAGCCCGCGGTGTCGCGGACGATCGAGGCGAAGAGCCGACCCATGTCGGAGTGCAGGCAGTGGCCGGCGGTGAGCTGGAAGGTGTGCTGACCCTTGAGGGTGTCGGGCATGTTGTAGCGCTCGACCGGCTCGGCTGCGTTGTAAAAGAGGGCGCAGAGGTTGGCCCCTCCCTCGAGGTCGGTGAGACGCAGAGTCTTCCCTCGGCTGACGGTCTGGGACCACATGCCCCCGGCGACGAGATTTCGTTCGTAGAGAGGTTTCATTGGTCTTTGTTGTTGCGCCCGTGGATCGGTGGGATCAGGGCGGAGGAAATGGTGAGTTTGCCGGAGCGCACGCCTTTGCAGGTAATGAGCTCGTCGGCGATTGCCTTCAGGCGCGAGGCCGGCCCCTGCACGAGGATGACCTCCATGGTGTGATGGTCCTCGAGGAGGACATGCTGCTTGCTGATGACCTCGGCGATGTGCGATCGTTCGATTTCGGCGATGGCCTGAAGCAGGCCGGGCTTCGACTCGTCGTAGAAGAGGGTGATCGTCCCCGCCATAACCCGTTCGCCGTGATCTTGGTAGTGATCGGTGAGGCTCTGATGAATCATCTCCGAGATCGCCTGGGAGCGGTTCTCGAAGCCACGGGCGAGGACGAGACGGTCTAGTTCGTCAAATACGGCGGGTGGCAGTGAAACGCTGATGCGCTTCACTCCGGGGCCGCGGCTGGTTTCTTCGGTTGGCATGTTCGTAATAACTTATTTAGCAGAAGTAATACCAATCCGGCGGCTGGACGAAGTTTTTTCCTTCATTTTCGGCCTGAAGGCCGCAACGCCCCCGCTTCCGGAGGGTTTTTTCGGCTGTGAGGATTTCCAGCGTTTTCGCCGCCGTTGTTTTCGGTTTCCATCCTGCCGCGTCTCTGGCCGCAGAGCGGCCGAACGTGGTCTTCATTCTGGTCGACGACCTCGGCTACACGGACCTCGGATGCCAGGGGAGCGGCTACTACGAGACGCCGCGGATAGACCGGCTCGCAGCAGAGGGGATGCGATTCACGAATCACCATCATGCGCAGAATTGCCAACCGACCCGGGCGGCCCTGATGAGCGGCCAATACGGGGCCCGCACGGGGGTCTACACCGTGGGCGGGATTGATCGATTCGACTGGAGCAATCGTCCGCTTCGCCCGGTTGAGAATGTGACCAACCTTCCGCTCGACCGCGTCACCGTCGCCCAGTCACTGAAATCGGCCGGTTACTCCACGGCGATCTTCGGGAAGTGGCACCTCGGTGAGAAAGGTGCCTACCATCCCGGGAAACGTGGCTTCGATGAGGCGATCGTCTCGAACGGAAAACATTTCGACTTCACGACGGATCCGCAGGTCGAGGTGCCCGAGGGTGCGTATCTCGCCGACTTTCTCACGGACAGGGCCGAGGACTTCATCCGCCGGAAGAGAGGGGGGCCGTTCTTCCTTTATCTGCCCCATTTCGGGGTGCACTCTCCCTACCAGGCGAAACCCGACCTGATCGAGCATTTCAAGAACAAGGCTCCCGTGGGCGGCCACTACGATCCGGTCTACGCCGCGATGATTGCGAGCATTGATGAGAGTGTCGGACGGATCCTCGACCTGCTCGAGGAATGGAAGCTGGCGGAAAACACTCTCGTCGTGTTCGCGAGCGACAACGGAGGTGTGGGCGGCTACGCGCGCGAGGGGATCAAGCAAGGAGGTGACGTCACTGACAACTCGCCACTCCGGTCGGGGAAGGGCAGCCAGTATGAGGGCGGCACGCGGGTGCCTCTCATTTTCCGGTGGCCTGGAGTGACGAAGGCGGGTTCGACCTGCGCGGTGCCCACGATCCATGTTGATCTGCCTGCGACATTCCTTGAGGTGGCCCAAGCCCCGGTTCCGGGTCAGGTGAGAGATGGCGAGAGCCTTGTCGCCCTTCTGAAAGATCCCGATGCTGCTCTAAGTCGCACCGCGATTTACCAACACATGCCAGGCTACCTCGGCGCGGGCAGGAACTCGTGGCGGACCACCCCGGTCGGCGCGATTCAGGAGGGAGACTGGAAGCTGATGGAGTTTTTCGAAGACGGCCGTCTCGAGCTCTACGACCTTGGCGGGGACCCTGGCGAGTCGAAAAACCTGTCTTCCACCCGCTCCGACAAGGCGGCCGAGTTGCATACGAAGCTCAAAGCCTGGCGCGAGGCGATCGGGGCAGCCATGCCTGCCGCGAATGAGGGCTCCGCCGCAGTTCCGGCCAAGAAAAAGAACGGCGGCAAGGGAACGGGAACGGGCGAGGCAAAGAAAGGGTGACGGGCGAAGCCCGATCAGGGAGCGGGTCTCATCCCCTCGCGCCGGTCAATTCGTTTGCAATGGGCGGGAATTTGCTGGTTCATTGCTTTGATGGAAGAAAACCCCTTTCGAGAAGCCGACCTCAGCCTCCGGAATCACCCGGAGTCCTGCATTCTCGTGATCTTTGGAGCAACGGGTGACCTCACCCACCGCAAGCTCATTCCTGCGCTCTACAACCTTGCCGCGGATGGCGATCTGCCGGCGGGGCTCCGGGTCGTCGGGGTTGCTCGTCGTGAAAAATCCGACGAGGAGTTTCGTCAGGGTCTTGAAGAGTTGAACCGCGAGGTATCCCGGCAGGGGCACAACGATGATCTATGGGCCCGCTTTTCCCAGAATATCAGCTACCACACCAGCGAGTTCAGTGATCACGAGGGATACCTCGCGCTGAAGGAGCGCCTCGATGAGATGGAAGCGGACGGAGCGAGTCCCAACCGACTTTACTACCTCGCCTCGGCTCCCGAGTTTTTCGACGACATCCTCCTCCACCTCCGCCAGTCCGGGTTGAATCATGCCAGAAACGGCTGGTGCCGCGCCGTCGTCGAGAAGCCCTTCGGCACCGACCTCGCCACGGCCCAGCATCTCAACCAGGTCGTCAACGACACTTTCGCCGAAGAGCACACCTACCGCATCGACCACTATCTCGGCAAGGAGACCGCGCAGAACATCATGGTATTGCGTTTCGCCAACCAGCTTTTCGAAGTGCTCTGGAACAATCGCTTTATCGACCACGTCCAGATCACCTGTGCCGAGCATCTCGGCATGGAGGGCGGTCGCGGCGGCTATTACGACAAGTCGGGAGCGATGCGCGACATGGTGCAGAATCATCTTCTCCAGCTTCTCAGCCTCGTCGCGATGGAGCCACCCGCCGATCTCTCCGCCGACGGGGTCCGCGATGAAAAGGTAAAGGTGCTGAAATCCCTGCGCCCCTTCCGCAGCGTCGATGCCGTGGCCGCCAACGTCGTGCGTGCCCAATACACCGCCGGGACGGTGAACGGTGTCGAGGTGCCAGGTTACCGTCGCGAGGATCGGGTCAATCCCGGCTCCATGACGGAGAGCTACGTCGCCCTGCGGATCATGATCGACAACTGGCGCTGGGCCGGAGTGCCGTTTTACATGCGCATGGGCAAGCGCCTCCCGCGCAAGGGCACGGAGATCTCGATCCATTTCAAGGATGCGCCCAAGGTGCTCTTCAACGCCGCCCCGGGCTCCGAGGCCATGCCGGGGAACGTTCTCGTCATTCGCATCCAGCCGAACGAGGGCATTTCCCTGGGAATCCGCTCGAAGCGTCCCGGGCCCGCCGCGACCCTGCAGGCGGTGAAAATGGATTTCCTCTACCAGACCAGTTTCGGCAAGGGCAGTCCCGAAGCCTACGAGCGTCTCCTCCTCGATGCGATGGCGGGTGATGCGACTCTCTTTGCCCGGAAAGACGAAGTCGAGACCGCGTGGCATTACGTCGACCAGATCGAGGAGGCCTGGCACCAGTCGCCCAACCCGCCGAAGATGGCCGAATATCCCGCCGGATCGTGGGGGCCGAAAGAAGCTGACGAACTCCTCGAACAGGGTGGTCACGAATGGCGGCGACTTTGAGACGGGGCGGCTTCATTTCTGCCCATGGCGCGTTCGTCGCCATTACACTGGCGGTGGCTGCCGTGGATACGTTGGCAAGGGCCGGGTCTCCCGAAAAGTCTGCGCTTGCCGGCCTGTCCGCTTCCTCGATCCTCAAAAAATTCGCCGGCGACGTCTTTGATCTCGCCCCGTTTTTCCTTCAGATCCCGCTCGACGACGATGACGACGGCTGCTCCGATATCGTGGCGATGCCCTTGCTGCGCAACTTCGAGGATCCCGCGTTTTTCCACATCGACAAAGGGCGCGTCAGACTGAGGCGCGGCATCGATGAAATCGCCGAATGGCCTCTCGAGGCCTCGGGTCTGCAGTTCCGCGGCGGCGTTGTCTACGGATCCGAGTCTTCCGAAAGCGGCGATCCGGAATCGGTCGCTGAGGTCACGATTTGGAAACTCTATCTTGTCCACCAGTGAACCGGGATGCCGCCGGGATCAGGACAGGCGGACGACCGCCCGCAGTCGCGCTAGCTGCCTAATCGACGACACCATCAAGAATCGCCTCGGTCATGCGGAGGGCCTCGAGATTCGATTTCACCTCGTGGACGCGATGGAGACGCGTGCCCAGCTCGCGGGCATGAGCGGTGATGGCCACGGTGCCCCAGGCGCGATCCTCGATCCGGTCGGATCCGGTCACCTTCGCGAGAAAGGATTTGCGTGAGACCCCGAGGAGGATGGGCCGGTCGGCAACTGTGTAGCGTTCGAGCTCGCGAAGAATCGACAGATTGTGGTCGAGGGTTTTTCCGAATCCGATGCCGGGATCGAAAACAATCGCCTCTTCCGCGACCCCGGCGGCGATCAGCGCGTCGAGACGGCCACGGAAAAAGCCGGTGATCTCGCCATGGAGATCGGTGTAGCCCGGAGCGGTCTGCATCGTGCGCGGGTTGCCGGACATGTGCATGACGACGAGGCCCGCCCCGCTCTCCGCGGCGACCTCCACCATCTCGGCATCGCGGAAGCCCCGCACATCATTGATGATCCGGGCCCCGGCGCCGACCGCGGCGGCGGCCACTCCCGCCTTGCAGGTGTCGATCGACAGAATTGTGTCGGGACATTCCGCGGCGAGCCGCGAAATCACCGGGAGGACGCGTCGCAGCTCCTCGGCTTCGTCGACTTCCGCGGCCCCCGGTCGCGTCGATTCGCCGCCGATGTCGATGAGGGCGGCTCCCTCGGCAACGAGTCGTCTTGCCTGCGCCAACGCCGCGTCGACTGTGGCGAAAAGTCCGCCGTCGGAGAACGAGTCGGGCGTGACGTTGACGATCCCCATGATCTCGCCGCGGCGGGAGAGGTCGAGGGTGCGGTCGAGACAACGCCACTTCATCGGATGCGCTCCTCGGAAGCGATGGACTCAAGCCAGCGCCGGAGCCAGGGGGCGGGAGGATTCCGCCTCGGGGGCGGTGAGGTCGCGGTTCGGCTTCTGGGGTTGCAGGCCGAGTTTGCGGAGGAGGTTGAGGTCGGCTTCGGATTGGGGATTGCCGGTGGTCAGGAGTTTGTCGCCGTAGAAGATCGAATTTGCTCCGGCGAAGAAGCAGAGGGCTTGAAGCTCTTCGCTCATCTGCTTTCGGCCAGCGGAGAGACGAACCTTCGCCCTTGGGATGGCGATACGGGCGAGGGCGATCATGCGCACCACCTCGAAGGAATCGACGCCCTGCGAATCGGCTAGCGGCGTGCCTGGGATGGGGACGAGCGAATTGATCGGCACACTCTCGGGTTGGGGATTGAATTGGCTGAGAATCTCCAGCATACGGAGACGGTCTTCCGTCGTTTCGCCGAGACCGAGAATCCCGCCCGAGCAGACCGACATGCCTGCGTCCTGCACGTGACGGAGGGTATTGAGGCGGTCCTGGTAGGTGTGGGTCGAGACGATGTTCGTGTAGTGTTCGGGAGAGGTGTCGAGATTGTGATTGTAGGCGGTGACTCCGGCCTCCCTGAGCTTCGCGGCCTCGACCGGCCCGAGTTCTCCGAGGGTGGTGCAGACCTCCATGCCGAGTTCGCTGACACTCGAGACGATGTCGAGGACCTGATCAAAACGCTTCGTCCCCTCCTTCACGCCTTTCCACGCGGCGCCCATGCAGAAGCGGGTCGAGCCTTGCTCACGGGCGAGGCGGGCCCGCTCGAGGATCTCGTCTTTTTCCATGAGCCGCTCCGCCGCCACTCCCGTGGAGTAGCGGGCCGACTGGGCGCAGTAAGAACAATCCTCCGAGCATCCGCCCGTCTTGATGCTGAGAAGGGTGCAGAGTTGCACCTCGTTTTCAGGCCAGTTCGCCTCGTGAACCTCGCGCGAGCGCTGGATCAGGTCAAAGAAGGGTAGCGCGTGGAGCTGGGAAAGTTCGTCGAACTGCATCGGTGAAAGTCTTCTGGGGGATTCCGTGAGTCCCGAAAGAAGACCACGAAATCCGCGGATTTCACCTGATTGTTACGGAAAAATCAGCTCGACCATCGCCCACCCGGTGAAACAAAGGGCAGGGTCCCCTGCCAGGTGGCGGAATAATCGGTCTTTCCGATGGCTCCAACCATCTTTACTCCCGTGACGCGTTTCCACTCGGCGGTGAAGGATTCGCCGCTGTGGCAACCCCAGCTCTTGCAGTAGGCACCGCGCGCGAAGGCCTTGCGATTGATCTTCTTCAGGTCACTCTGGTGAAGAAAGGCGCGCGAAGCACCGAGGATGTGATTGCTGTAGTCGAAGACGAAACAATACTTGTTCGAGTGCCCGAAAAACTCGAAGCCCGAGACCTTCACCGAGCTGCGGTCTTGTCCGGAGTTCAAGTAATGGATCACCTCATCCGCGTTGCTGAACCAGACCAAGCGGATCTTGTATTTGTCGCGCACGCTCTCGATGTTCGAGATCAGAGGTTGGGCGTCTTCGGCCTGGCGGTTTTCGTAGCCGGGACGGTAGACCATCCAGGTGATGTTCACGGCCCCATTGCTCGCCTTCTGGAGCTGCTCGATGCGGATGCGGGCGGTGCGAATGAAATTGCCCCACCAGCGGTCGTGGCGGTGGGTCTCGCGGCGGAAAGACTCCAGCGAGACAAGGGACGGACCACCCGAGACGATGAGGTATTCATCGTTGGGATCGAGCGCGGCAGAGGCCTCGCGGGGAGCCGCCGCGAGTGCGGAGGCGGCGAAAGCGACGATGAGGAGGATTCTTCGCGTCATGGTGAGACCAAGGTTTTGGGTCTGGAGAAAGCTTGCGGAAGCTTACCCAAGGTCGGCGCAAACGCAAACTTGCGGGAAGGTCCGGAGCGTCAACCGAGCCCGACCAGATCGGACAGGGCATTCCAGATCCGCTGCACCATCTGCTTGCGACGCTTGGATTCCTCCTCTTTCATCCGTTGCTCCCTCGCGGCCTCGTCGAAGGCGACGAGGCGTTGGTGGTGACGCTGGATCCGGCCAACGAACCATCGCCAAGTCGTGCCTGGCTGGCCGTTCTCGAGGAGGAAATGCGGGCAGTCCTTGTTGGGCGGGTTGTAGCCCTCGCGCGGCCAGTGGTAGTGGGCACGAATGTTTTCAATCGGGATCCTGTGGTGATACATCAACGAGGCCGCAAGCTTGGCGGTGCGCTCCATCGTTTCGAGCTGGTCGTTGCTCTGGTGCTCGCACATCTCGATGCCGATCGAATAGCGGTTCCCCGGACCATCGAAGTCAGCGTGTTCGCCCCGCTCGCTCGTGGGAAGGTGCTGGATCACGGCGTCCTGTTGCACCGTGAAGTGCCAGCAAAGGTATCCGCAAACGCCGCCGCGCAGCGCCCCACGGTTTAGGGCCTTGGCGTGAGCGTAAGCGTCGCCGGTGGGATTCTGGGTGCTGTGGATCGTGATGTATTGCGGCGACATCTCCCTGAAGAGACGCCGGCCGTATTTGCCCTCAGGGATGAGATCGACCTTCAGGTTAAGCTCTTTCTGGGCATCGCCCGGGCTCAGGGGCACGTTTTGCACGGCGCCGAGCTCACGCTCCCAGAGCTGGCCTTTCGATGAGGAGCTGGTTTGGCTGGAGTTGCACGATGCGAGGAGGCATAAGGCGATGCCGATCACGGCCGCGGGAAGGAGGGCAAGGACGCGTTTCATTGGACCAGGAGAGGAGTCGCTAGAACCCTCCCAATCTAACGGCTTCGGAAACGATTCGCAAATTTATTAAGGAAAATTTAAAAACTTCTCGAATCTGAGAGTCGACTGAACTTGAAAATCAGGCATGGCCGGAACCGGTTCTCTTGGCCTTCATCGCTCGAGGATCTCCACCTCGTAGCCGTCCGGGTCGGTGACAAAGGCCATCTTGATCTTTTTACCGCTCGGGAACGCTTCGCGCCAGTCGGCCGGCCAGATCGCGATTCCGGCCTTCTCGACGCGGTCGCAGTAAGTCATGATGTCGTCGACACCGAGGGCGGTATGCATGAGATCCTCAGGGAACTTCACCTCGAAATCGGGCGAATAGCAGAGCTCGAGAAAGTGGTCGTTCCCGTCGAGTTCGAGGAAGGCGAGCTGGTTCCCGGCGGGCGATTTGTCGGTGCGGCGGGTCAGCTTGAAGCCGAGGGTCTCGTAGAAGGTGATCGTCTGGTCGAGGTCGCTGACGCGGATGCGGGTGTGGAGGAATTTGATCATGGCGGAGGATTGGCGAGGAATTGGTTGCGCGCAAGCGACGGATCGGCCGTCACTTTGCCAACCCGGCGGCAAGGGCGCGAGCTTCGGTCGGAACTTCCTCGACTCTTCGACGGAATCGGGGAAGAGACCCGCGATGGTTTCGTCTGGCGCCTCTTCCGATCCGGCAAGGTAGGCGTCGACTGTCGGGGAGGGTTCTTTCGCGAGTAGGTCGGCTGATATCGCGAACAGGAATGGAATGAGGAAAAAGACCGGAGGAGCGGCTTGGCATGTCAAAAGGCGAGGCCGGTCTGGGGAACGTGTCCCGGAAAAAAGAAGAGGCTCATCGGCAGAACGAGAGCCGAGGACCAATCCTGCGGCAAACGCGGGATCGGGTTCGCTCGCGAGTGCGGTCAACGCGTCAGGGTTGCCTGAAGCCGAAAAAAGGGTTTGGTCTGGAAAACCGCTCTCCCAGATCCCATGCGTCTCCTTCCCGCTCTCTGCCTCTTCGCCTCCCTCGCCGGCGCCGCGGAGCCGTTTTCTTTCTCCGAGACCTTTGATGCCCCCTTCGACGCCTCCCGCTTCACGACGCCAATCCCTAACAGAAACACTTCGGTGGGTGACGGCGTCCTCGTGACGAGGGGTGAAAGTGGTGGCAAGTATCCTCCCATGGTCTACTTGCCCGTCTCGGGGGCGGACCTGGAAATCACCTTTCGGTATCGCCACACCGGCGAGGGCGGTTGGCTCTGGTTTTTCGTCGATGGGGACGATGGTTTCGGCAGTGTCGACCACCTCCTTCGCGTGAAATTGCTCCGCAACGCGGTGGAATTGCAGGTCGATGGGCACACGAAGAATCCAGCCCATCCTCTGCGCCAAAAAAACGGCCGGGACGCGGATCCAGTGAGTGGAGCCTGGCGTACGAACGAAATCCTCCCGGCGACGAAGCTGGATCTTTCCGGGAGCGCCTGGCGCACGGTGAGCCTCGTTTTCTCCGGTCAAATGGTGAAGGTCAGCATCGACGGCGACGCCTGGAGCGAGACCCTCTCCCGGCCGGGTTTTTGCGGGAGCAAACGCAAGCTGCTCTGGATGCAAAACGCGGGCCGGCATTCTCTCGAGATCGACGAGATCACGGTGTTTGAACCGAGGTCGAGCTGATCGCGAAACGCCTGCGGGCAAGCCCCGATCGCGGCAGGTTTCCACACGGGGTGGATTCTGCGTCTGGGCGACGGCGAAAGATTCGTTTGAAACGACGGCGCAAACGGACGACCTCTCGACTCTCAGAGTCCCTCTGCTGAACCCGAAAGGGTGGTTCCAAGAACTCACAGACACGATCCGATGAATCATTTTTCCATCCTCTTTCGAGCGGGAGGGGACCTCTCTGGCGCGCCCTGCCGCCTGCTCTTGGGAGGGTTTGGTATTCTCGCGCTCCTTTTCCTGAGCTCCTGTGGCTCCACAGTGAAGGTGAAAACCGACAGCGGTCGACTCACCCGCGACGGCATTGCCTCGGCCAATCTTCTCGGCAGAGCGGTGGGGGTTCCTTTTGCCGCGGTTGCGCAATTCGGCCAGAGCAGCGCCGCCTTGCTGGAGAGTGCCCGTCGGCACGAGTCTCTCGGCCGACACGAGGACGCCGCCGGGGATTACCTAAAGGCGGCGGTCGATGCCCACGTTCTCATCGCTTCCGGGTCAGAGCTCCGTGGCTCCGAAGCCGAAAAAGCCCTCGTCGAGGTTCACAATACGGCCTTGGCGCGGTTTGCCGAACTCTGGATCAGGGACCCCCGACGCCACGAGCCCGGGCCCTACCATCTCACTGGTGGAGGAGAGAACTTCGAAATCGCCCTTTCGCCGAAGTCGACCTATCACCGGGGCTACTTCGATCGCTTCATCCCGGGATCGGCAGTCGAGGAGGCGGGCATGGTCGACAAGGAACGTCAGGGTTACGGGGCTCCGATCGTGGCGATCCGGAAAAATACTCCCGAGCGGGCCGATGAGATGGAGTTTTTCCCACCGATCGGAATGTATACCGCGGTGACGGCGACGATGGACACCGTCAAGAAGTCCGGAGGGGCAACCGAGGTGATGTTCTCGCTGCGCAATCCCATGCTGGAACAGACCGTTTTGGTGGGGCGCCGATCGCTCCCCCTTGCTGCCAATTTCTCCGCTCCGATCGCCGTCATTCTCAAAGGAAGGAACGAGGTGCTGGAGGGGCTGCGCGGATTTTTCGAAGCTCGAAAGCGGATCGAGGAATCTGGCATCTACCTCTGCGAGCCATACGATCCCGATCGGATCCCCGTCCTTCTCATTCACGGGCTTATTTCGGTGCCGATGATCTGGCGGGACATCGTGCCCGAAATGATCGCCGACCCCGAGATCTCGAAACGATACCAGTTCATGACCTTCACCTACCCGAGCAGCTACCCGCTGGTCGATTCCGCAGCGCTGCTTCGGAAAGAACTCGCGAGACTCCGGGCGAAATACGATCCCGACGGCAACGATCCGCTCTCCCAAAACATGGTCGTGGCCGGCCACAGCATGGGGGGCATGCTCACCCACACGCTCGTGGCTGATATCGGCGACAATCTCTGGAAGCAATTCAGCACCTCTCCATTCGATGCTGTCCCGATCCAACCCTCGAAAAAAGAAGAGATCCGGGACCTCGTCTTTTTCGAGCCCGATCCAGCCGTCTGGCGGGTGATCTACTTCTCGGCTCCGCATCGTGGCGCGAACATGGCCACGAAGGACATTGCGGGAGTCCTCTCCAGATTCGCCAGGTTGCCCGCCGATATCTTGAAATTCAATGCCGATCTCGTCGATCTGCGAGTCCAAGAGCACTTGGTTGTCCCCATGGACCGCAAATACACCAGCCGGGAGTCGCTCTCCCCGGGTGCCCCGATGGTCGAGGCGATGGACCTTTCCCCTTACAAAAAAGGAGTAATCTACCATAGCATCATGGGCGACCGTGGCAGGGGTGACACGCCGAATAGTTCGGATGGGGTCGTCGAGTATTGGAGCTCACACCAGGCCGGAGCCGCTTCCGAGTTAATCGTCCCGACCGACCACGGATCCTACAAACATCCCAAGGCGATCGAGGAACTGCGACGCGTCTTGCTGGAACACGTCGGCGTGAGGTGATCCTCAAAGCCACTCCTAGCGGACACAGTCCCACAACTCTGTTACTTTCGCCGGAATGAAGCCTGAGCAGCGCCGCCTCCTGATTTTCATCGCTCTGTCGATCGTCACCTCAGCAGTGGGGTTCCTGATCGGACGGAGCACCCTCTCGTCTCGCCAAGTGCCCGGGAAACGCGCCCCGCTCATCGGCATTGCGAGCCTCACCGGTGAGGCCTACGTCCGGGCGATCCGCGATTCGGGCGGTATTCCCGTGGTGCTCCCCAATACGGGTGGAGACACCGCCCACGTCCTCGCCTACCTCGATCGGCTCGACGGCCTTCTCATGCCCGGAGGGGCCGACATCCCGCCCTCGGAATACGGCGAAGAGCCGCACGAGACGGTGGAGTTGCTCGACGACGATCGTTTTCAGTTTGAAAAGGTGCTGGTCCGGGAGTGGATCGACAAGACCCCCAAACCCCTCCTCGGGATCTGTCTGGGCAGCCAGTGGATCAATGTCGCCACCGGAGGCACCCTCATTCAGGACATCCCCTCGGAGCGCGGCGCGAATCATCGCGATTCCGAACATCCCGTAACCCTCGAACCGGACTCGCGTCTTGCCCGCATCCTCGGCTCGGACGAAGTCGTGGTGAATTCATTCCACCATCAGGCTGCTGACGCGATCGGAGAGGGTCTTAAAGCCGTCGCCAAATCGCCCGAGGGTATCGTCGAGGCGACCGAGACGACCGATCCCGACCGCTTTCTGATCGGTGTGCAATGGCATCCCGAGAAGAGGATGCCGGGGGACGCGGTGCAGGCGAAGCTCTTCAAGGCCTTTGTCGAGGCCTGCGCGACAGACTAACATTGCTTTAATCACATCCTCAAACGAGATCAACGATGGACCCGAAGTCCGCGTCGAAGAGCCGCCGATAGGTGCGGGAGGCGATCCCGTCGGTCATTTTGGCGAGGACGTCGCAGACGACCCGGGCGCGTGAGGCCTCGTCGGGCTGCGCGAAGACGAGGCGCTCCTCCTCCTCGGAGAGAAGATGGTAGTGGCTCCGGCCCGGTCTCTCCGCGAGGATGTAGAGTTCCGCGAAGACCCCGAAGAGACGCGTCAGGATATAGTCGGATTTGCGGTCGAGTTGCTGGAGTTGCTGGCTGCGGAAGACGAGGTCGAGGGCGAGGCGCTTGTAGAGCGCGCATTCCTCCTCGATATCCGGTTCGATGGCGAGACGGTAGCGGTGGCGTGAGGTGAGGTCGGCGAGATGGGCATCGGAATCGTGGATCTCCGCGAGTTCCGTCGCGCCGATGAAAAGGCCGATTTTTTTCCCGACGGTCGACTCGACCCGGCCCCGTCGGATGGCCTCGAGGAGTTCGCCGACGAGGAGGCTTTGGGAATCTGTCAGGCTTTGCCCCGCGGCCCAGCGCTCGATGCGGTCGATCTGGATGAATCCCGCCTGGATCCCGTCGGCGATGTCGTTCAGCGAGTAGGCGGTATCGTCGGCCCAGTCCATCACCTGGCATTCGATCGAACGGAAAGCGTTCCGCGACTCGCCCGGGGCGAGCTCTTCGGGAAAGGGTCGGCCAGCCATCACGAAGTCGACGAGCGGGGCCTGATCGATGTAGAGGAAATGGTTTCGTTGCTCGGCTACCTCGCCATGGAGCGTCTTGTATTTGAGCACCCCGTCCATGAGTGCGCGGGTCGGATTCATGCCCCGGTCGGGACCAAAGAGAATCGTCGAAAGGATGCGCAGGGTCTGTGCGTTGCCCTCAAAACCGCCATAGGGCTGCATGAGCCGGTGAAGGGTGCGCTCGCCGGTGTGGCCAAAGGGCGGGTGCCCGATGTCGTGGGAGAGGCAGGCCGCCTCGACGAGATCGGCATCGAGATAAAACTCCTTGCCGAGCAGGGGCGAGGTGCGGTTGAGCCGGTCGCAAAGGCTGCGTCCGATCTGGGCGACCTCGATCGAGTGAGTCAGGCGTGTGCGATAGAAGTCATACTCGCCGCTGAAAAAGACTTGGGTCTTGTTCTGGAGCCGGCGAAAAGCCGAGGTGTGGATGATGCGATCGCGATCAATCTGGAAGGGCGAACGATGCTCACCCTCGCGAAGGGGTTTCTCCCCTTTGATCCGCTCCTGATCGAAAGCTCCGTAGAAGTCATTTCTTATCATGTTCAGTCGGGAGGGTATCGCGTGCCGTCGATTCGGAAAAGGGCTCTTTCGAGAAGATCCGAGAGCCCCAAAATATAATGATTACGGAAATCGCGGCAAGTTCCCTCATGGAGGTCTTTCGCCTCGTGGGCAGGTGCGCGAAATTTCCGCGATCGTGTTTTCGATTAACGAAACGTTCGGCACCGTGTATGGTGATGCCTCCGTAATCGTCCATCGGCCATGCTCTTCCAACCGATCCAGGATTCAAACCCGGACCGACCCCGGCTCGCGGATCTCGGCTTGCTCGTCATCCGACTGTTTGCCGTGGCGACTTTCGCCTACTACCAGCTCGCCCGACAATTCCATTTCGCGGTCGATTTTCTCTGGGACGGGGCCGATTGGGAACTCGTCGGCCAGCTCGCCGGGCGCGGCTTCTCGTCTCCCGAGGGGATTGCGGTTGCCACCGTCGGACTCCAGATCGTGACTCTGCTCGGTGTCGTCCTCGGAATTTTCACCCGCATCAGCGCCCTTCTTTTCGCCCTGATGACCGGGTTTGTTCTTTTCACGCCGATTACCCTCTCGCCCAGCCTCAATCCCCAGGCACTCGCCCTTTATCTTTCCATTTTCCTCGGTCTTGCCCTGTGGTGGCGCCGGTCGGCTCTCCCTGGATCATCTCCTCGCCGACCGCCGCGCCCGGAATCGGGCGGTCTAAGCCCCAGGCATCATTCTCCTCTTCAGGGTCTTTCGCAAAATCGAAATGAAATTCCCCTTGAAAGCGGGAGCTGCAGCCGCGTTGATCCCCGATGCCTTCGTTTGAAGAATTAGGACTATCCGGCCCGGTGTTAAGGGCCATCGCCAGAACCGGCTACACCGAGCCGACCCCCATCCAGGCCCAAGCCATTCCCATCGCCCTCGAGGGCAAGGACATCGTCGGCGCTTCCCAGACCGGCACCGGCAAGACCGCCGCGTTCGGCCTTCCCATCATCTGCCAAATGAAGCCCTCGACGAAGGTCCAGTGCCTCGTCCTCGAGCCGACCCGCGAGCTTGCCGCCCAGGTCGAGGATCAGATGAACGTCTTCTCTTACTTCAAGCCTCTCAACGTCGTCCTGCTCCATGGGGGCGTTGGTTACGGCCACCAGATCGAGGCTCTTGAGAACAAACCTGACGTCATTATCGCCACTCCCGGCCGCATGCTCGACCACATGGAGAAGGGCAACCTCGACCTCGGTGACGTGAAATTCCTCGTCCTCGACGAGGTCGACCGGATGCTCGACATGGGTTTTCTTCCCGATGTAAAGCGCATCATCGACCAGTGTCCGGCCGGGCGCCAGACCCTCTTCTTCTCCGCGACGATGCCGCCGGCGATCCAGACATTGGCGAACTGGGCTCTCAACGAGCCCGTCTCCGTCGAGATCGGCGAACGCCGCTCCCCGGCCGAGACCGTCACCCACGCCTTCTACCCCGTCGGGATGGATCAGCGCGACGATCTCATCATCGAACTCATCAAGCAGACCGGCTACGAGAGCATGATGATCTTTACCCGGACGAAGAAGGAAGCCGACGCCCTCCTTCCCCGGATTGAGGCGATCGAGGGCACCCGCCCCGCCGCCCTGCACTCCGACATCAAGCAGAGCGACCGCACCAAGGCCCTCCAGGGCTTCCGCGACGGAACCTTCAACATCATCGTCGCCACCGACATCGCTGCCCGCGGGCTCGATATCTCAGGGGTGACTCACGTCATCAACTACCGTGTCCCCGAGAATCCCGAAGACTACGTGCACCGGATCGGGCGGACCGGACGTGCCCAGAAAGAGGGCGATGCCTTCACCATCTTGACCGCCGATGAACTCGAGAGCGCCCGCTCGGTCGAGCATTTCATCGGGCAAAAGATCGAACGAAAGAAGCTCGAAGGGTTTGCCTATAATTACACGGCACTGCTCGAGAGCAACCCGCAGCCGCTCCGTAAGAAGCGCCCTTCCGGGCCGAAGCGTCGTCGTTGAGGGAAACGCTTCCCGTCGCGGTGGAGATCACGTCCTCGCGGCATCGACAAGGCTCCGTCGATCCGCGAAGCTCCTCTCCCGATGAAATACGCCATCTGCAACGAGACCTTTCAGGGCTGGCCATTCGAAAAGGCCTTTGCCTACGCCCGATCCCTCGGTTACTCAGGCATCGAGATCGCGCCCTTTACCCTCGAGTCGCCTGCCCCGGAGTTTAGCGCCGCCTCCCGCGATCTCTTGCGCCGTCAGATCAAGGATGCGGGGCTCGAATGCGTCGGTCTTCACTGGCTTCTCGCCAAGACGACCGGTTTCTACCTCACCACCCCCGACGAGGCCGTGCGGGCTCTCACCGGACAACGTCTCGCCGACCTTGCCCATCTCTGCGCCGATCTCGGGGGCACCATCATGGTGCTCGGCTCGCCGCTTCAGCGCAATCTCCTTCCTGGCGTTACCCACGAGCAGGCCATGGACTTCGCCGCCGATACGATCCGCCGCGCCATGCCCGTGCTTGAGGATCGCGGGGTCACCCTGGCGCTCGAGCCGCTCGCAAAGACGGAGGGGGATTTTCTCAACACCGCCGCCCTCGGCATCGAGTTGGCGGAGAAGATCTCGTCGCCGAATTGCCGCCTCCACCTCGACGTGAAGGCGATGTCGGGCGAGGAGAAAGCCATCACCGACATCATTCGCGACAGCGCCGCGTGGCTCGCCCATTTTCACGCCAACGATCCGAATCTCCTCGGTCCCGGCATGGGCGAAGTGGTCTTTGATCCCATTTTCCGGGCCTTGAAGGACGTTGATTACCAGGGCTGGGTTTCCGTCGAGGTCTTCCGCTACGAACCCGGCATCGAGACGATCTGCGAGGAAAGCATCCGCTACATGCGCGAGGTCGCGGCCCGGGTGTGATCGCTCTCCGCCTTGCCCTTGCCGCCTTCAAACCGTTCCTCCTTTGATCCCCGGCAATGACAATTTTTGTCTCGGGCGGGACAATAATTGTGAGAGTAGTCGAGTTGAGGAAATGTTGGGGCGAGGTGTTCGCGGGACTCGTTTTCCGCGAAGATGTATGCGACCGGTCAAAGGGATGTCCTCCTTCACCTACGAAGAACGCAGCGGCGAAGCCGTGCGGCCCTACCTCCGCGAACTCGGCGGGTTGCGCATTGGGATCTTTCGCGAATTCCCATATCTCTACGACGGAGACCTCGACTACGAGGAGCATTACCTGGAGGCCTACGCCCGTTCGCCGCGCAGCCTCGTCGTCCTCCTGCGGAATGAGGGACGTCTCGTCGGCGCGACTACCTGCCTGCCGATGGCGGACGAGGCGCCCGAGTTCCAGGCGCCCTTCCTTGCTGCCGGCGTTGACTTGAACGAGGTCTTCTACTTCGGCGAATCCATCATCCTCTCCGAATGCCGCGGTCGGCGCGCCGGGCACGAGTTCTTCCGCCGCCGTGAGGAGCACGCCCGGCGCGCCGGTCCTTTCCGCTATACGACCTTCTGCGCCGTCGATCGCCCGACCGACCATCCCGCCCGTCCTCAAGCCTACGTGCCCCTCGACGCCTTTTGGACCCGCATGGGCTACACGAAAAGGCCCGAACTGCGCTGCGAATTCGAATGGAAGGAGATCGGCGAAACGGAGCCGAGCTTCAAGGGACTGACGTTCTGGGTGAAGGAGTGGGAGTGAGGAGCTCCCCGAACCCGCAGAACAAGGTCCCGTCCTCTTCGGGCTCGGCGGGAAACTCATCGTCCCGGTCGAGGTGGGTTTGGCAGGATTGTTGAAATTGTGTCAGGGTCGTGGCGCGTCGGAGTTCCTCGCGCAATCGCCCGTCGGCGAGTCCAGAGGCGATGTAGTTGGCGAATTTCTTCAGGCGGTTCACATGATCGATCTCGCGCGGGAAGCGGCCCTCGCGGCTCACTTCCCCGGTCAGTTCGTCGAGGTAATCGCGCAGATCGCGAAGGGTCGGGCGCGGCACTGTTTCCCCGGCGAAGGCGGCGCGGATCCCGCTGAAGACCCAAGGATCGCGGATCGCGCCCCGCCCCAGCATCAGGCCCGCGGCCCCGGTTCGCGCGTGCATGGCAAGGGCGGTCCGTGCCGAGACGATCGAGCCGTTCGCGACAACGGGATAGGGAAGCCGGGTCGCCGCCGCGGCGATCGCGTCGGCATGCACATCGGACTGATAGCGTTCGCGCACGGTGCGGCCGTGGATGGCGATGCCATCGAGAGGCAGGGTTTCAAAAAGGGCGAGGAGGGCCTCGAATTCATCAGGCGCCCCGAATCCGATCCGCGTTTTCAGGGTCAAGCTACCGCGCACGGCGGGACGCAGGGCTTCGGTGATGCGGCGGATGAGGTCGGGTTGGCGCAGCAGGGCGCCTCCGGCGGTTTTGCCGCAGACCGTGGGCGAGGGGCAGCCGAGATTCACGTCGATCCCTGCACAGGGCGTGTGATCCTCGAGGAAGCGCGCGGTGCGGACGAGAGCGGCCGGCTCGTTGCCGATCATCTGGGCGATGATGGGACGTTTCGTTTCGAAGTCGACGATGGACCGCACGATCCCGCGCTCGGGACGCGATTCGCGGTGGACTCGGAAAAACTCGGTCACGTAGACATCGGGGGCGCCGCGTCTCTCGAGACAACGCCACAAAGCGAGGACGGAGACATCCTGCATCGGAGCGAGATGGAGTCGCGGAGCGGAGGCAGGAAGATTCACCCGGAGACCAATTAGGGTTGTGTCAGGATTCTTCAAGAAGACTCCGCTGGTGTCTTGGGACGCTTGTACCACATCGCGCAAAGGCGACGGCTGCGGGTCGCCCACGGGATCAGGAAGATCACAGCGAGCTGGGTCAGGAATTCTTTTGTCGAGAACCAGTCGTCTTTCCGCGCCGATGTCGTCACGGACTCGGGGAGAACGCGGAAAGTGAGTCCCTCTTTTCTCGCCCAGGCCTTGATGCGGCGGGCGAGCCAGACTTCCTCGCCGGCGTAGACCGTCTCATCGAATCTCCCGCCGGCTTCGAAGGCATCGCGACGGGTGAAGAAGAAGCTGCCTGCCGCGTAGGCAAAAGTGGTGGAGACCCGGTCCCAAGTCCCTACGATCCATGCGACGAGAGGCGTGACCTCGCGGTCCATCACCACGCGTGCGCCTCCGGCCGCGACGGTGCCGGTGGCGAGGGCGGCGAGGGCCTTGGCGAGTGTTTCTCCGGGCAGGGTGGTATCGGCATCGAGAAAAACGAGCCAATCCGCGTTTGTGCTTTCGGCCCCGGCATTGCGGGCGCGGGCGATTTGATTGTGAGGCTCGAAAACGACCAGGCTGGCGCCATGATCCCGCGCGACTGCGGCGGTGCGGTCGCACGAATTGTTGTCGACCACGATGAGTTCGCCCTTGCCAAAATCTCGCGCGACATGGTTCATCGCCGACCGAGCGGAGGCAAGGGTGGCGGGCAGGAAGGCCTCCTCGTTGTAGGCCGGGATGATGATGGCATAGTCGGGCATCCGCAGCCACATTACGCGGCCCTGGCGGAAATGGAACCGCCTTTGCTCCGAAGAGATGCCCGAATCCCCCCAATCCCGGTGCCGCAAGATCCTCCACATCGACATGGACTGCTTCTACGCGGCGATTGAGATGCGCGAGCGTCCCGAGCTGGCCGGAAAGCCCGTCGCGGTCGGGGGCAGCAGCGGGCGAGGGGTGCTCACCACCTGCAACTACGAGGCCCGGAAGTATGGCTGCCGCTCGGCCATGCCGGCCTTCAAGGCGCGGGCGCTTTGTCCGCAGCTGATCCTCCTGCCGGTGCGCTTCGACCTCTACCGGCAGGAGTCGCACCGCATCCGCGAGATTTTCGCCCGCTACACTGACCGGATCGAGCCGCTCTCTCTCGACGAAGCCTACCTCGACGTGAGCCATCTCGACTCGGAGGGCGTCTCGGTCGCCTGGGACATCCGAGGGCACATCCGCAGCGAGACTGGACTGACCGCCTCGGCTGGCATCGCCCCGAACAAATTCCTCGCCAAGATCGCGAGCGATTGGAACAAGCCGGACGGACAGCACGAGATCCGCGGGGAAGAGATCGACGACTTTCTCGCCGACCTGCCCGTCGAAAAGATCTGGGGCGTGGGCAAACGCACCGCGCAGCGACTCCACGAGGCCGGGATCACCACCTGCGGGGTGATGCGTGAACGCAGCGAGATGGAGCTGGTGCGGCGCTTCGGGAAATTCGGGAGTTCCCTCTACCGCCTCTGCCGCGGAATCGACGAACGCTCCGTCGATTCGCATCGCGAACGGAAGTCGCTGGGGAACGAGCGCACCTTCCGCGAGAATCTCGTCTCGGTCGGGGAAGGGCGCGCGCAGCTGGACCCCCTTATCGCCGAGCTGGTCGAGGATTACTCGGCGCGCCATGGCGACCGTGTCATCCGCGAATGCGTCGTGAAGGTGAAATTCGAGGACTTCCAGGTGACGACGGCCCAGCGCGCCTCGGATCGCATTGACGTCGACCTGATGCGCGAACTCCTCGCCGAAGCCTGGCCCCGAGGTGAAGGGAAGTCCGTGCGTCTCCTCGGCGTGTCGGTGCGTTTTCGCGACACCGAAGAGCTCGCGGAGCAGCTCGAGATGTTTTGATGATGCCCCTCTTCGTCTCCGCAAGCGCTTGAACCGGACCGGAAAGGCCGTATTCTGAAGCGTTTTCACCCGAATGGACCCCTTGGAACAGGCCCGGCGCGTCATCGCCCTCGAGATCGAGGAATTGCAGCGCCTTCTCAAGCGCGTCGACGATTCCTTCATCGCCGCCGTCGAGCTGCTCAAGGCCACGGTCGAGAGCGGGGCGAAGATCCTCATCGTCGGGGTCGGGAAATCCGGCAACATCGGCAGCAAACTCGCCGCGACCCTGAACTCGACCGGAGCTCCCGCCGCCGTCCTCAATTGCCAGGATGCGATCCATGGCGACCTCGGGCTCGTCCATGCGGGCGACAGCGTCATCGCCCTGAGTTATTCGGGAGAAACGGCGGAGCTCCTCGGCCTGCTCCCGCATTTGAAGCGTCGCGCCGCGCGCCTCATCGCCATCACCGGCAAACCGGCCTCGACCCTTGGCAAGGCGGCCGACTGTGTCCTCGACATCCACGTGCAGCGCGAGGCCTGCCCTCTCAACCTCGCCCCGACCTCGAGTACGACGAACACGCTGGTGATGGGCGACGCCCTCGCCATGGTCTTGCTCGAGGCGCGCGGTTTCACGAAAGAACATTTCGCCGAGTTGCACCCTGGCGGCTCGCTCGGCCGCGCACTCCTGCTGCGGTCCGGCGACATCATGCGGACCGGTGAGGACTTCGTGAAGGTGGGTCCTGATCTGAGCATTCGCGAAACGATCACGCGCATGACCAGGGCCCGCGCCGGAGCCGTTGTCGTCGTGGCGGAGAATGGTTCCCTCGCCGGGATCTTTACTCAGGGCGACTTCGCCCGCGCCTTTCAGACCGGTGGCACCGACATCGGCGGCGAGCCCGTCGGCCGTTACATGACCGCGAACCCCAAGCATGTCCACCGCGATCGTCTCGTCGGCGAAGTGCTCCGTCTCCTCGAAGCGAGCCGTATCGACGACCTCGTCGTGGTCGACGACGAATGCGTCCCCCTCGGCATGATCGACACCCAAGACCTCGCTCGGCGTCAGGTGGTGTGATTCGCGCGATAGCGCTGGAGGGGCAAGGTCCCCCTTGCCCGCGTGGACGCTCGTTAGATCGACGGCGGGCAAGCGGGAGCTTGCCCCTCCATTCCCCCTACAGCCCCACCCGATACAGGTGCGTCTTCGTTCGGAGGATGAGGTCGCCACCGCTCGCGGCGGGTGAGGCCATGAAGCCGGCGTCGAATTGGTTTTCGGCGAGCACTTCGTAGGCCGGGGCCGCTTTCACGACGGTGCAGAGTCCCGCTTCGTCGAAGGCGTAGACGCGGTCTTTCGTCGCAATCATCGAGGCGGAATATTCGCCGCCGGCGCGCTCGGCCCATTGCACCTTGCCGGACTTCGCATCGACACAGCTGAGGACGCCGTCGTTGGCCATGAAGATCAGGCCGTTCGCGATGACGGGCGAGGAGCGTTTTGGAGTGCGTTGGAAAAAAGTCCACGCGACGTGAGTGTCCTTCACATTGCCCTTCATCCCCGGCTCGAGCCGGATCGCCCAGATTTCCGCCTTACCGAGCCCGGTGTTGATGTAAACCATGCCGGTAGACTCGCTGTAGACGCTGCCCGAGGACGGTGAGTGGGTCTCGTAGGGAACGTGCCAGATCTCCGCACCGGTCTTCACATCGTAGGCCCAGCAGGCCTTTGCGCCGTTGCAGATCATTTGCACGGTGTCTCCGACTGGCACGAAGATGGGGGTGCTGTAGGATTTGCGCATGTCGCCGCTGTTCGCGGGGATTCCGTCCTTCTCATCGTTGTAGGCGGTGGAGCGATCGCGCCGCCAGAGGGTTTCGCCGGTGTTTTTGTCGAGGGCGGTAAAATACTGCTGATCGGCTCCCTCCATCGTGAGGATCAGAAAGCTCTCCCACATCGCGAGCGAGGAAGCCGGACCCCGCCAGTGACTGCAGGTCAGGTCGCGTCGCTGCCAGAGGGTTTCGAAGGTTTTGGTGTCGAGGCAGATCGTGCCGTAGCTGCCGAAGCTGAACCAGGCCTTGCCCGGCTCGAGAATGCCCGTGGGCGACGCGTAGGTGTTGAGGTTGTTCGCGAGCGGCTCGGGATTGTCATTGGTGATGAAGACGCGGTCGAGGAGGATCTCTCCGGTCTTTTCATCGAGGCAGAGGATGGACATCCGGTGGCCTTTTTCCGTCGCGGTGGTGATCCAGACCTTGCCTTCGAGGATGAGCGGTGTCGACCACCCAAGCCCGTGGATGGCGGTCTTCCACTTCACGTTTTCCGTTTCGCTCCATTTCAGAGGCAAAGGCAGATCACCCTTGACGATCCCATCGCGGTTCGCCCCGCGGAATTCGGTCCAGTCCGCGCGCACGGAGAGGCCGAGGAGGAAAAGACCGAGGATCAGGTGGATCGATTTCATCGGGAAAGGGTCGCGAAGGTTCGGCCAGGGGTCAACCGCCTCAATGCGCGATCCTTTTCTGTGTCCAAAGGGGGGGAGTTTTTCGTGCTCGGGATTCACGGACATCCGCGCTCATTCGCTTTCCATCACCGCTTCGGCGCAAAGTCCCACGGCTCGGTCGGCATGCCCATCTTCTTCAGGAACACGCCGGAGGAGAAGGCGAGATACATGGCGCCATCCCCCTCCGCGAAGCGGTTGCGGGCGTAAAGGGTCTCCATCACGGGAATGAGCGCGGCGGCTTTTTCCCCGAGTAGTTCGACAGCGCGACAGGCTCGCAGCGCGGTCCACCAATCCTCGCTGATGAGCCCGCGTCCCAGCACTTGCACGGCCTCGTAGCGGTGTTTCTCGGAGACTTCTGCCATCCAGGCGGCCGTCTCAATCCGCACGGCGACGTCGACGTCGTCCATCGAATCATAGAGTTCCTCGAGGAGGACTTCATCCTTGGGGAAGGCATGACGCAAGGCGACGATGGCCCAGAAACGCACCGCCGCGTCGCCGTCGCGGGCGAGGCCGAGCAGATCAGCGCGCTCGCCCTTGCCGACGAGGTCGGCCGTCGCCCAGATCTTGGCCAGGTCGGGACGGTGCGAGGTCTTGCCCTCGGCGATCTCGCGGAGGGAACGATTTTCCTCAATGATGAAGCCGACCATGGACGACTCGGGCAGCACGCCGAGATCGAGAATTTCCATCCGCTTCCTCACGAAGGCGGCACGATGCGCCTCCAGCGCCTTCTTCTGCGCGTCGTTCAGGTCGCCTTCGAGCAGGTTCACGAGATTTTGAGGGTCGGACTGCACGTCGTAGAATTCCTCGACGGGGCGGGTCGGTGCGAGGTAGGACTTTTGTGGTTCGGTCAGGCTTTCGCCGTTCGCCGCGGCGTGGCGGAAGATTTCCTGCTGGATGGCGCCCTGGTCGGAGTAGACGCTCGGCTGCGCCCAGGAAAGGTGAGGCAGGTAGTTGCGGAGGTAGAGGTAATCCTTGCTGCGGATCGAGCGGGAGAGATCGAAGACCTCGTCGACCCGGTCGCGGAACCCGTAAACATACTCGGCCTCGGGCGCGGCCTTGGGCCCGAGAAAGATCTGGCCCTCCATCGCCTTCGGCACCTCGAGACCGGCGAGTGAGAGCACCGTCGGCGCGAAATCAACGAAGGTGACGAGGCGATCGACCGTGGCGCCCGCTTTGGCCGGGGCGAGGTGCTTCCATTTTTCGGGGAAACGCACCATCAACGGCACGTGCATCCCGCTGTCGTGGAGGAGCCGTTTGTGGCGTGGCATGCCGGACCCGTGGTCGGAGTAGAAAAAGACGATCGTGTCGTCGGAGAGGCCATCCTTCTCAAGCTGCTCGAGGATCGCGCCGACCTGCTGGTCGAGCACGCTGACGCAGTCGTGGAAACGCGCCACCTCGCGCCGCACCACCTCGGTATCGGGGTAGTAGCGCGGCACCGTGATCTTCGCCGGATCGTGGACTTGGTTGTCGGGTAGCTTCGACTGCACTTTCTCGCGGAAGACCTCGTAGGGCCACACCATCGTCGCGGACTGGTGGGAAACCATGTGGTTGATCACGGTGAAGAAGGGCTGGCCCTCCTTGCGCGAGCGGCTGCTCCACGAGGCGGTCGGGCTGATCTCATCCCAAGATTCTTGGATGAGGCGCATCTCGTCGCTGGTGTTGTAATCGGTCTTGATCTGGTTTGTGGTGAAGTAACCGGCCTCTCGGAGGTAGGCGGGAAAGCCGGTTACCGAGGGAGGCAGGGGAAAGGTCGAGCGCATCTGGCTGGTACCGAGGCTTGGTGCCGATATCCCCGTGATCAGAGTCGAGCGCGAGGGCGAGCAGACTGGCGCGGCGGCGAAGGCGCGGGTGTAGCGGACCGACTCCTTCGCGAAGGCATCGAGCTTCGGTGTCTTCGCGTCCGGGTCGCCGTAGCAGCCGAGCACCGGACTGAGATCCTCGGCCGTGATCCAGAGGATGTTCGGACGGTCCGCAGCGGAGGCGGCGAGGAGGCGAGAGAAGAGTAGGGCGAGGACGAGGACTCGACGGGAGATCATGGCAGGGAATGTCGCCGAAGAGGGCCGGGTTGGGAAGGGGAAACGCGGGCCGAGATCATCTCAGTCCGACTGCCGTTGTCACCATCGCGCCGCGTTCATCGGTGATCGTGAGGAGCCAGGTGTTTGCTTCGGCCGGTAGCCCGTTAGCGACGACTTTTCCTTCCTCGATCCTCGCCGGCAATCTCTGCCATTCGCGCTCGGACCGTTTTCCTGCGTCGGTGGTGAAGTGCAGCTCAGCCTGGGTGAGCTTCGTCTGGGACTGGATCGCCACGCTCACCGACCCGCCTTCGACGAGCATTTCGCCGAATTCGGGCAGGGGGACGCCGCCTCTGAGCATCGAATCGACATAGATCCCGATCTCCTTCGGCGCCCAGCCGGGCGGATGACCGTGGGCCATGCGCGGCTGGATGCGGAAGAGGCAGGGTCCCTTGGGAAGGGCGGCCGATTTGGCGTGGCTGTCGAGCGGATAATGGATGTCGTGGGTGCCGTTCACCCAGAACATCGGCACGGATCCTTTGCCAAGGTGCGAGGAGGGATCGTAGGCGGCGATCCAGGGGGCGCGGCGGTCGCCGAGCCGGTCGATGGAGGGTTTTTGCACGGACTCACCTTCGTGAAGAAAACCACAACCATAGACCGGCACGGCGGCCTTGAAACGGTCGTCGAGCGAGGCTGCGAGACAGGTAGTGTAGCCGCCCCAACTGATCCCGGTGACGGCGGTGCGCTCGGGATCGACTCCGGGAAAACTCCGCAGCAGGGTGTGGGCTTTCATCACGTTGGCGACGGCGTGATAGGGCCAGTCGTCGTCGACGGGACCGCCGATGCAGTCGAATTTCTGTGCGTGGCCTTGATCCACGCCTGCCTTTCCAAGTCGGACGCGGGTGGTGGGATCGTGTCCGGCGTCGAGGATCTTGGATCCCTCTTCATCAAACTCGGGAGCGGGCGGGCGGTGTCCCGACAAATCCATCGCGATGGCGGCGTAGCCGCGCTGTGCCCAGAGCCAGACCCAATCGGAGAACGCGGTGCCGCCTCCGCCGTGGATCAGGACGATGCCAGGAAAGGTCTCGCCTTCCTTTGCAATGCCCAGGGTTTGCGGCGAGGCGTAGAAGGCGAAGACCTCGGTCGCCCTGCCTCCGACTGGCTCACCCGCGTAGAGAAGCGAGCGGATGGGCTCGTCGCCGGTCTCGAAACGATGGGAAGGGGTCTCGGACTGGAGCCTTTCGATCGGCCAAGCGCCCGCGACGAGCGGACCCGTGGTCGGCGGAGGGGCCTCGACTTTGTCTTGGGAAAAAGCGGTTGGCGGCGCGGTCATCGTCGCGAGAAGGATCCAGAGGGCGGGGTGTTTCATCGGAAAGCCGAAGGATAGGCTGAAACCGGTGTCCGAGGCTACTGCGACTTTTCAGAATGGGTTCTACCGCGAGCAGCGGGGGCGCGGGGGAAGCTCGATCGGGATTTGCCCTTTCCCAACGAGGGGAATGCAGCCATGTTCGCCAACGCATGAACCGCTCCCTCTCCTTCTTTTCCGTCGTTCTCGTTTCCTGTATCTTCGTGTTCTTCGGCGGTTGCGTCGGCGATGATGACCCGACCTCGCCGACCGTGAAACCCGCCGATCCCGCGGCTCTCGCGGGATCGGCCACGGCACCCGCGCCAGCGGCCGGAACCGTCACGCCGGGCGGAGCGTTGGCTGCCGGTGCGCTCGCCCCTGCCGCCGTTGGCACGGTGCAGACCACTTATTCCGGCTTGAAATACGAGGTGCTTCGGGCTGGGACCGGTGCCCGTCCCTCTTCCTACAACCGGGTGAAAGTGCATTACCACGGGTATCTCCCCGATGGAACGGTCTTCGACAGCAGCGTGCAGCGCGGGCAGCCGGCAACCTTCGGCCTCAATCAGGTCATCTCGGGTTGGCGCGAAGGGATCCCGCTGATGCAGGAAGGTGCGAAATACCGATTCACGGTGCCTTCTCACCTCGCTTACGGTCAGCGTGGCATGCCGCCCAAGATCGGACCGAACCAGACCCTCATCTTCGACGTGGAGCTGTTTCAAGTGCTCTATTGAATTCGATGCGTCGGCAACGCTCGTTTCTCGTGGAAGACTTGATTCGCCCCGCGTACTTGGAAGTGCGTTGTCGCCGGGTCGGAAGTGTCGTTCGGCAAGTGAGGCCCTCCCGGGGTCTCGTCAGCTGGGGGGTTCAACCCGTGACGATCTCCCAGCTGCCAAGCTGGCGGGCTGCGGATTCGAAGCTGAGGGATTTCGCGGCGATCTTCTGCGATTTCTGGATCGCGGCAAGATACTCGTCGTCATCGTGGAGAACGTGTTCGATGCGTTCGAAGACGTTCTTCATCCGGATCGTGCCATCGTCGCTGAACTCCGGAAAGGCCATCTTCTCGATGGTCGAGCTCCCGCCCGCGCAGAGGGTCCGGGCGAGAAGGCAATCGCCCGCCACCTGGCCCGGCACCGTGCTACGGTCCATCTGGTAGACAAAGCGGTGCGAGGAGAGCAGCCTCATGTAATCTGGGTAGGGTAGCGTCCGTTCGAGAATGTCGAGGCAGCCGAGAGGAAAGGTTTTCGCCAATTCGTGCAACAGCCTCATTCCCCGGGCCCCTTCGGAGTTGATCACCGTGACCCGTGCGATGCCGAATTCATGGGCGAGGGAGGCGGCCCGGGCGATGGCGTGGACATGGCCGCGGGCCTCGGTTTTGAATTCCCTCGTGCCGATGAGGATACCGGAGCGCTCCGCGACGGGATTCGAGAAATCCCAATAAGGTAGATCGACCGGGTAGGGCGTTGGAATGAATTTGAGTTTTCGCCAGAAATCCTCCTGCGAGATGGAACCGACGCGGGGCGGCCAAGCGAGCGTCGGCGAGAGGATGCCATCGGCGAGCTCGAGAATCTCTCCGTAGGACTTCATGGAGCGGGCCGAGGAGAGCTGGCGAGAGATCTGGTTGTGACTACACTCTTTCCATGCGACGAGGACGCGCATCCCCTGCAGTTTCAGTTTTTTGACCGCGTTGAGGGTCAGCCAGGTGCGGCGGCGAATGAGGACGAGGACCGCGTCAAAACGTGAGCGCGATTCGATGACGCGCTCGGTCGAATCGAAGAAGGCGCCGAATGTGGCTGCCGCGAACGCGTGGAAATTGATGGGTGCGTGAATGCCACGCTCGAAACTGTCTGGCCCGTCCTTGTAATCGAGGAAAGGGTCGCGTCCCTTCGGATTCAGCACCGCGAGGCAGACGGGGGAGTCGTAAAGGATGGCCATCGAGGAGGGGTGGTGCGCGATACTGGATTTGAACCAGTGACCCCCACCGTGTCAAGGTGATGCTCTACCCCTGAGCTAACCGCGCAAAATCCCCCTCATGAGAAGGGCGGCGAAAATACGCGATCGGCGATCCATCCGCAACTGGAATATTTTCCGGCCTCGGCGAGCATGCCGGGTGAACTCCCTCCGATCGACCCTTTCCGACTTCGATGCCGGTCCCGTCCACGGGCGCGTTCTCTTGCGGGAGTGGGAGGCTGGCCCGATTCATCGTGGCACCGTTTTGATTCTGCACGGGCTCGGCGATCACAGTGGTCGGCACGATTGGGCGGCCGCCGAGGTCACCCGGGCCGGTTATCGCGCCGTGGGGTTTGACTGGCCCGGGAACGGGGGGTCGGACGGGGTCCGCGGAGACATGCCTCTCGTTCCTGACGCGGCTGGGCTCATCGAAGCGATCCTTGCCTCGCGGGGCCTCCGGCCGACCGGGATTTTTGCCCATTCCACGGGGGCCTTCCTCGTGCTGCCATGGCTCGCTTCGCATGGCAAGAGGATTCCCGGTCTCCGCTGGGTCTGGTTCAGCTCCCCCCTGTTGCGTCCCTCGCACCGTCAGCCGGCCTTGAAAGTGTCGGCGGCCAAACTCCTCGCCCGGTGGTTTCCGAAGATGACGCTTGGCAACGGCGTCCGCGCTCGCGATTGCTTTCACACCGAATCCGATGCCCTCGCCGAGTCCTCTTTCAGGCGGGAGGGCGGTCATCACCGGGTTTCCCTGCGCTTTGCCGTCAGCCTCCTCGGCGGGGAGGGTCGGCTTCTGGATCTGGCCTCAAGTCTGAGCCCCGACTTCTCGTTTCTTCTGACCCAGGGGTTGGAAGATTCCATTTGTCCAGCGGTGTTCGCCGAGTCGCTTTTCCGGCGACTCCCGGGACGAAGCAAGGCTCTCGTTCTTGCGGGGAGGGCACGCCACGAGCCCTTTCGCGAACCCGAGCCCGAGGCGTTCGTCAACGCGGTTAGAAACTGGCTCGAACATCAGGCGACGAACGGATCGGATTGACAGGGGTTCCATTTTTTTGGAAGATTGGGCATGTCTGAAAACTCCTTCTCCCTCATCGTTGCCCTTCCTGGAGAAGAGCCGGTCGCTCACGAACTCCAAGGGGATGCCATCACTTTCGGCCGCAGTCCTGAAAACCAGATCCAGGTGCTCGTCGCGGAGGTCTCGGTGCGTCATGGTCAATTGGTCCGCGAGGGCGACGGCTACCGCATCGTCGACCCCGGATCCACCAACGGAACCCGCGTCAACGGAAAGCCGGTCGGACCGCAGGGCGTTGTTTTGAATCCGATGGACCGCCTCCTGCTCGGCACGCTTGTGCCGGCCTATTTTGTCCCGAGCTCGATGCTCGTGGCCAATGCTCCCGCGCAGCTGATCGCCACGATTGAGGCATCGGCTCCGCGAGCCCAGACCAAAACTGCCCCGGTCACGGGGGCGGCTGTCGCTGCCACGCCTGGCGTCCGTCCTGGCGTTCCCTTGGCGGCCCCGGTGCCCGTGGCATCTGGGGGACCGGCCACCGTCAAACTTGATCAAGTCCGCGCGTCCGGGCCAGGGGTGCGTCCGGCGCCGGCGCCGGCGGCGCCTCGTCTCCCTGTGATGCCTGTCGCCGGTGCTCCCGCGGCACCCGGTGTTTCGGCTCCGGGTGCTCCCGTTGCGCCCGCGCCAGCCCGTCCCGCCGCTGGTGTCATCCCCGTCAAACCGGTCTCTGGATCCTCGACTGTGCCGATCAAGCGGGTCGCTCCGTCCGCGCCCCAAATCCCCCTGCCGAAGAAACCGGGCGAGTGAGGGAATCGAGCCGGGATCCCTTCCAGCGTGCCCACCCTCAATGGGTGAGGGCGTAGAAGACGATGTTGATGCCCAGCGGATAGGCGTATTTCTCGGAAAACTCGCGGAAATACCAGGGATCGGTGCCCTCCTCCTCCCATCCGTCGCCGAGATCGGTGTTGAAGCAAATCATCATGCAGATTCTTCCGTCGTCGTCGAGAATGGCGCGGTAATGAGGCGTCTCTGATCCAGGTTTGTTCCACTCGTAGGTGATCCCTTCCTCGCGCCCCATCATGGCCATGCCCACGGCGGGGATTTGAGGCTTCAAATCGAGGTCAAAGACCATGTGGAAGATCGGATGATCGAGCTCCAGTTCGACATACTCGCGGTCGGGGAAGATTTGTCGAAGGGCCCGCTCGAAATTCTTCCATTCGTAGATCCCCCAAAAGTCGTCGACCATGATGAACCCGCCGTTGAGTAGGTAATCGCGCAGGGTCTTCGCCTCCTCCTCGGTGATCCAGATATCCCCCGGTTCGATCATGTAGATGAAGGGGTAATGGCGCAACTGCTCCGCATCGATGTCGACGATCGCCCCTTTGGGATCGACTTGCAGCGAGGTGAGTTGCTGGAGGCGGTAGGAGAAATTCAGCTCGCTGTCCGGGTAATCGATGAGCCATTTCGCCCTCTGCCCCATCCAGGTCCCGGAGTTGTAGCGAAGCCGTGCGAAAGTGAAGACGTCGTTTGGTAACTCGGCATTGACGTCCCAGTCGGGGAAGTCATAGTAACGCCCTTCCCGCCATTCCCGCGGATCTTCGGGCAGCTCCCCGTCTTGAATCCCGAAGTAGGTGGGGCGGATGCGTGCGGAGCGATCCTGAGTCAAACCGGTTGCGGTCAGGACAAGCAAAGCCAGTAGGCCGGTGCCTTTCAGAATCGGGCGAAGCATGACAGGAGGGTAGCCGAGATCCCGGCGGATCAACAAGGAAAAGTGAAGCGGAAAGAGGAGTGTCGCGAAGCTTTAGAATAATTCTTAGAATAATTCTTGAAAAGAGCCTCCGATGGTCTAATTAACGCGTAATCCCTAACGCATGACGTCTGAACCGACAGAAGCCAGTATAACGAAGGCCTCCGATGATTTCGGCGGCCTTCGCATGACGAAACAGCGTCAAGTGGTTTACGACGTTTTGACGGGCCACGGACTCAGTCATCCGACCGCGTCGGAGGTTTTTGTGAGTGCCAAAGACCGCATGCCTTCGATTTCGCTGGCGACCGTTTATAATTGCCTGGAGTCGCTCACCTCGGCCGGAGCGATCCGCCAAGTCAACATCGACCGCGAGGCGACCCGCTATTGCGCGAATCTCCAACCGCACGCCCACTTTTACTGCACCGAGTGCAACAAGGTCTTCGATATCGGCCTCGAGAACGGTGCCGATGCCTCCTCGATCTGGTCGCTCCCGCCCGGCTGCCGTGTCGAGGAGATGCATGTCGCCATGCGTGGCATCTGCGGGACCTGCCCGAGGTGCCGCAAGGACCAATCCTTCTGACCGACCGATCAAAGCCCCCCCTTTTCCATGAGTCAATCCCTCCGCATCGAAAACCTCCACGCATCCGTTGATGGTCACGAAATCCTCAAAGGCCTCTCCCTCGAGGTTCCGAAGGGTCAGGTCCACGCCATCATGGGCCCGAACGGCTCGGGCAAGTCGACTCTCTCGAAAGTGATCGCCGGGCACGAGGATTACACCGTCACCGAAGGCAGCGTTTTTCTTGACGACCTCAATCTCCTCGACCTCGAAATCGACGAGCGCTCCCGCGCGGGATTTTTCCTCGCGTTCCAATACCCGCATGAGATCCCGGGCGTGAGTAACGCGAACTTCATCCGCGCCGCAAGGCAGGCCCGCCTGCCCAAAGGTCAGGAGATCGACGCCGTCGCCTTTTACCGCGAGATGTATGCCAAAATGGACGAACTCGGGATGGACCGAAAATTCACCGCCCGATCGGTGAACGAGGGTTTCTCCGGTGGCGAGAAGAAGCGCAACGAGATCCTCCAGATGATGATGCTCGAGCCGAAATACGCCATCCTCGACGAGACCGACAGCGGACTCGACATCGACGCACTGAAGATCGTCGCCCAGGGGGTCAATGCGATGCGCTCGCCCGAGAGGGGTTTCCTTGTGATCACCCATTACCAGAGGCTGCTCGATTACATCGTGCCCGACGTTGTTCACGTCCTCCACGATGGGCGCATCATCCATACCGGTGGCAAGGAACTCGCCTATGAGCTCGAGGAGAAAGGTTACGACTGGATCATCAACGAACCTGTCGCCGCCTGATCCACCCCCTTTCTCCAAAGCAAACACCAAGCCATGCCCGACAGCGCGACACTGGAGGCGGTCACCATCGACCAAGACGAGGGGAATTTCTCCTACCCCGAGGACTATGCCCACGATGCCGGCTACGGTCTCGACGAGGGCACCGTCGACTACATCTCGAATATCAAGGGAGAGGCCGAGTGGATCCGTGAGTTCCGTCAGAAGGCTCTCAAGGTCTTTTTCGCCAAACCCATGCCGACTCACTGGGCGAGCCAGGACCTCGAGAACATCATCTTCAAGGACATCCGGTATTATCTTTCCAAAGGCCAAGCCCCCACGCGGAGCTGGGACGAAGTGCCCGATGATGTCAAAAAAACCTTCGAGCGCCTCGGCATCCCCGAAAAGGAGCGCAAGTATCTCGCCGGCGTCGAGGCCCAGTTCGACAGCGAGGCCGCCTACTCGAATGTGAAGGAGGAGCTCACCAAGGAGGGCGTCATCTTCGTCAACTCGACCGAAGGCCTGCGCGAGCATCCCGAAATCTTCCGAAAGTGGTTCGGTAAGGTCATTCCAACCGGCGACAACAAGTTCTCCGCGCTCAATAGCGCCGTCTTCTCCGGAGGCAGTTTTATCTATGTGCCTCCGGGAGTGAAGGTGAAGCATCCGCTCCAAGCCTACTTCCGCATCAACGCGGAAAACTTCGGCCAGTTCGAACGCACTCTCATCATCGTCGATGAGGGCGCCGAAGTGACCTACATGGAGGGATGCACCGCGCCGAAATTCGAGACCGCGACGCTGCACAGTGCCGTCGTCGAGCTCGTTGCGATGAAAGACGCGAAGATCCAATACATCACCGTGCAAAACTGGTCGAACAACGTCTTCAATCTTGTCACCAAGCGCGGACTCGCCCACGAGAATGCGGAAATCCGATGGATCGACTGCAATATCGGATCGCGGCTCACGATGAAGTATCCCGGTGTCATCATGAAGGGGCGCAAGGCTCGCGGCGAGGTCATCTCCATTGCCCTCGCCAATGACGGACAGCATCAGGACACCGGTGCGAAGATGATCCATGCCGCCGATGAGACGACCTCGAACATCGTCGCGAAATCGATCTCGGTTGGCACGGGGCGGTCCACCTACCGCGGGCAGGTTCATATTCCGAAGCACCTCAAGGGCTGCAAAAACAACACCGAGTGCGACGCCCTCCTCATCAACGCCTCGAGCCGCACCGATACCTATCCCGCCATCACCGTGCGGGGCGACCAGCACGCCACCCAGCACGAGGCCAGTGTCAGCCAGGTCAGCGAAGACCAGATCTTCTACATGAAGCAGCGCGGTCTCAGCGAAGGCGAGGCGATGAGCCTCAGCGTCAACGGGTTCGTCAACGACCTCGTCCGCGAGTTCCCCATGGAATACAGCGTCGAGCTCAAGCGCCTCATCGATATGGAGATGGAAGGCAGTGTCGGCTGACCCGAGGCCCATCAGCGATCCCTCCACCCTCCCGATTCCCGACCCCTTATCTGTTACGTCCCACTTTCTACTGCCCGCAGGGCGCCCTGAGATGTCCATGGTCCTATCATCGCCCGAGGAAACGACGATCCGCCCAGCCCCGAGCTGGTGCGATGCCCCGCCTGTCAACGACGCCAACTCAACCCTCCCGGATTGGTATCGTGATCTTCGCGCCGCCGCTTGGGCGCGCTACCTTGCCCTTCCCGTTCCGAACCGGACGAACCAGCACTGGCGTTTCGCGGATCTCAAGCATCTTGCGATCGAGGGGCGCGCCCCGACCACGCCGGTCAGCGACCTGGTCGCGGAGGAGCTTATCGCCCGAGCTGTCTCCGAGCGTCCCGCCGACTACGCCGCTCATTTCGTCTTCGCGAACAACCGGCTTGTTCACGTCGAGGCGCCCGCGTTGCCCGCTGCAGCGGTTTGCGTGACGATGGCCGAGGCCCTCGCGTCCCATTCGGACCTGCTCCGCGAGCATTTCTTGAAACAGGGCGATTTCCTTGGCGGTGAAAAATTCGCGGCTCTCCATGCCGCCGCGACGCTGAGCGGGCTGTTCGTTCATTTCCCGAAGGAAGCCGTCGCCGAGCATCCCGTGATCGTTCACCATTTCGTTGGTGGTGAAGGCGCGGCGATTTTCCCCCATTCCCTCGTCGTGGCGGAGGATCACGCCTCCGTCACCGTGGTCGACCTCTTCGAGTCGGTCGGTGGCAACGAAGACACCCTCACCATCGGCATGGCCGATCTCCACGCCGCTCGCGGCGGCCGCATCCAGTATGTGGCGGTCCAGGACCTCAGTGCCAAGGGCGCGAGGCACGTGCACCTGCAGCATTCCCGCGCCGGTCGCGACGCCTCGGTGAAAGTCGGCTTCCTCAACCTCGGAGCCGAGTGGGTTCGCAACGAGTCGATCAACCGCATGGTCGAGAATGGCGCCGATGGGCAGATCTTCTCTGCCAACCTCGCCAACGACTGGCAGGAATTCGACCAACGCACCTTGCAATCCCACGAGGCCCAGCACACGACGAGCGACCTCTTCTTCAAGAACGCGCTCTACGATCGCGCGCGAACGATTTTCTCCGGGCTCATCCAGGTGCAACCCGGGTCACACCACACCGATTCGTATCAGACCTGTCGCAATCTGATGGGCAGCGACGAGGCTGAGGCCAATTCCATGCCCGGACTCGAGATCGACGCCGATCAGGTGAAGTGTTCGCACGGGTCCACCTCGGGAACGATCAGCGACGAGGAGATCTTTTATCTCCGCGCCCGAGGAATCCCCGCCGAGGACGCCAGAAAGATGATCAGCCTCGGCTTCCTCAACGAGTCGATCGACCGACTTGACGGTGACGGATTGAAGGAGATCCTTTTCACCCGTGTCGAGCGGAAGTTCGCGTCGATCGTTTGAGGCGGGAGGTCTCTACCTCTTCCTCCCTGCGAGCTTCAAGACGCGCTCATAGTGGTTTGCCTCGACTGGCGTGATCGACAGTCGTGAGCCGCGCTGGCAGACGAGCATTTCTGAAAGCTGCGAGTCGGCCTTCAACCGCTCGAGCGGAATCAGGCTCGCGAAGGTCGCAACGTGGGCGAAGTCGACGAGATACCAGCGCGGACGCTCCCACGTCGCCTTGGGATCGTGATACTCCGAATCCGGGTCGAACTGGGTGGGGTCGGGATAAGGCGCCGAAGCGACCTTCGCGATCCCGGCGATGCCTGGCGGGGTGGCGTTCGAATGATAAAAGAGGGCGAGTTCGCCGACCCTCATCTCCTTCCACATGTAGTTCCTCGCCTGATAGTTGCGAACGCCCGTCCAGGGTTCGCGGGGGACCTTTTCGAGATCCTCGATGGAAAAAACGTCGGGTTCGGATTTGATGAGCCAAGGCATGGAAAACCGATAGCGTCTCGACCGGTTAAGCCAAGTGCGGATTTCTCCGGGGTATCCGGTTTACTGGACGTTCTGGACTTGCTCGCGGATTTTTTCGAGTTCGGTCTTCGCGTTCACGACGTGGCGGGCGATGGTGGAGTCGTTCGCCTTGCTGCCGATCGTGTTGAGCTCGCGGTTGAATTCCTGACAGAGGAAATCGAGGGGACGTCCCATGGGCTCGTCGCTGGCGAGGTAACTGCGGAAGAGGGCGACATGACTGTCGAGACGGGTGAGCTCCTCGGTGACATCGCAGCGCTCCGCGTAGAGCGCGATCTCGCGCAGGAGGCGGTCATCGTCGAGGTCGATGGAAAGGCCCGATTCGCGGAGACGCTTCAAGAGTTGCTGCCGGTAGGCGGGGGCGACGATTGGAGCGAGAGCTCGGATCCCCGTGATTTCGCCGACGATGCTATCCAGCCGGGCGTTCAAGTCGGCCCGGAGATGCTCGCCTTCGACCCGCTGCATACGGATGAGCTGGACGAGGGCGCCTTCGAGGGCGGTGAGAACCGCCTCGCGGACCTCGGCGGGGTCGACACCCGTCTCATCGATGCGGAAGACACCCGGAGCGCGGAAAAGATCGGCCGCGGTGAGATGGGCATCGATCCCGGTATCGGCGGCGATGCGCTGCACTGCGGCGACATATTGTTTGGCGAGCCCTTCGTCGAAGAGAAGCCGGTTGTCGGTAGCTTCCTCGTGGGTGAGAAGGACTTTAGCGGCGAGGCGGCCGCGCGAGATCGACTTGGCGAGAAGGTTGCGGGCCTCGCTCTCGAGTTCGACAAGGGCCGAGGGGAGATTCACCGAGATATCGACCTGCTTCCGGTTCACGCCGGAAAGTTCAATTTCGAGCTTCCACCCGTTCACCGCGGCGTCGCCGCGGCCATATCCGGTCATGCTGCGCATCGAGAGGGGGGAAGCGGCCGGGTATGGTTCACTCCGGCAGGTCGGACGCTTCGCGGATATCTTCCAGCGCTCCGATGAAATCGTCAAGGAACTCGACCGGGACCATGATGGTATCTCGACGGCCACGCACATCCTCGGTGATTTTGACGAACTGGCCGCGCTCGTTCTCTTTCAGATCAAGAAAAAAAATCTTTCGATCCGCGAGGATTTTCTCCGTATGAATGGGGCGTTCATCGGAGCTTCTTTTTTCACCGTCGTAACCGATCATGGTCTACCTCCTCAACATCTGGCGCGGGCGTTCATCGGAGCACGGCCCCGATCAGGAATTGGCTTATCATTCCCCGCTTTCATTTCAAGTGCGGACGCTGGCGCGAAAACGATTATTTTTCTGTAACAAAGCCCGGATGACGCAATCGAAGGCCCTCGCATGCGGTCTTTGCCGTTTTTGAAATCGGCGCTAGACTGCCTCCCGACCGAAACGTCCGAACCGAACATGCTCCAGACCGTATTCAAAAAGCTCTTCCGTTTGAGAGAGCAGGCGGCCCGTCGTCCCGGGGCCGACGATGGCTTCGATCCCCAGGAGAAACCGTTCCTCGACCACCTCGACGATCTGCGTGTCACCCTGTTCAAGATCATCACGACGCTCTCGATCTCCTCAGCGATCTGCTTCATCTTCAACAAACAGATCTTCCAGTTCGTCCAGATTCCGGCGAAGTCGCCCATCGCCGAAATCTCCCCCGGAGTCACGCTCTACGAAAAGCTCGACTTCTTCATGCTGGGCCCCACTGAGCTGATCTTCCTGATGTTCAAGCTCGCCTTCTATTGCGGCGTCATCATCACCTTTCCCTTCACCGTTTTTTTCCTCTTTCAATTCCTCATGCCCGGGCTGCGGCAATCGGAGAAGAGGACCATCATCCCCGGGGTCGGCATCGGCTTCATTCTCTTCCTGGTCGGAGGCGGGTTCGCTTTTTTCGTGGCCACGCCGCTCGCCCTCAAATACTTCTATCAGTTCGAAAATGAGCGGCTCTCCGCGAACGATCCCGCGACCCTCGCCCTTTCAAAGCCGGTGTCTGAAATTGCGCTGGTCGGAGTCGATGGAGAGATCATTCCCCCCTTTGACAAGGGGACGGCCGCTGCCGAAGCCGCGGCTACTCCCCCAGCCGGGGCGGAGGCGAAACCGGAATCCGCCCTGGGCCCCGAGTTGCAGAGCGAAATCCGCGAGTATCTGAAGAAGACCCTCGCTACGGCGAACGGGGCCAATTTCGTGATGCGCTACGACGAGGATCGCGACAAGCTGGTGCTCGTGACCGCGAAGGGCGGGAAAAGTTCCTATCAGATCGGCAAATACATCAGCTTCATTTCCCAGCTGGTCCTCGTCTTCGGGATCAGCTTCCAGATGCCCATCGTGGTCACCATCCTCGTGAAGCTCGACTTGCTCACGGCGCTGGTGATGCGAAACACGCGCTCTTATGCTTGGGTGATCATTATCGTGGTCGCCGCGATCCTCACCCCGAGTCCGGACGCCTTCACCATGGGGCTGCTCGCGGTGCCGCTGATCCTCCTTTACGAGATCTGCATCGTCATCGCGACGATCATCGAGCGCGCCCGATCGAGGCAGGAGCGTGCCGCGGCAGCGGTCGAGAAGGCTCGCCTCGAGAACCTCTACCTTAAACCCGCTTCCGAACTTTCCGAGGAGGAGAAGGCCGAACTTCACCGCGCCGAGATCGAACAGTATGAGCGCGAGCATGCCCACCTCTACCAGGAGGAAAACGAGCATGTCGCCCGCGACAGTTTCCACGGCGATGATCCTGGCAATCACGATGAAAGCTGGCACGCCGACGACCACTACTGGCACGACGACGGTCATCATCACCACGAGGACCCCGATCACCGGATCGAAAGCGACCACGCCGAGCCCGAAGATCTCAAGCCCGGGGAGGAAGACGAGAAGGCGCCGGAAGCGGACGAGACCGGGCGCGATCCGTGGCCGCAGTATGAGAACTGTGCGCCCGAGGGACCCATCGTGGACTTGAATCACGCGACGATCGACGAGCTGCAGACCCTGCCCGGGATCGGGCCGGAGCTGGCCTCGGTCATCATCGAGCACCGTCGCTACGAAACCTTCGATGATCTCGAGCGGATCCCGGGGCTGGACCCGGAAACGATCCGCCGCATCACCGAGCGGATCATGCTCGGGTGACCCAGGCTAGCGGTGCTTTTTGACGAAGGCCTTCAGTTTCGCCTCGTTGCGGAATCCCGTGAAACGGCCCACTTCCTTGCCGTCCTTCACGGCGACGATGGTCGGGAGCAGTTCGATCCCGTATCGCGCGGCGAGGGCGGCTTGCCGATCGACGTTGGCTGTCTCGAAGGTAACGCCCGGGGTGTTCTTGGCGACCGAGGAAAAGATCGGCTTCATCTGTTTGCACGCTCCGCACCAGTCGGCCTCGAATTGGATGATTTGGAGCGACTCGTTCCCGGCGAGGACGAGGATCGGCGAGCTCGCCGCGAAGGCAATGGCGGGCAGGAGAGAGAGGAAGAAACGTTTTTTCATGATCTGAAGGGGGTGGGGTAACTTACACGGAACTCCGGGGAGAAACCCTCCCAAGCCCCGCCCCGCCCGCGGCGCATCACCGAGCGCGGAACGGGCGACCCGGTGATGCGCATTTCTACCGAGCCCTTTGTCAGGCAAAGGGAGCCGTGACGGAAGGCGATACCGAACTCGGTGGCGGGCGCGGAAGGGGACATCGGGCGCCTAGCAAACCTCAGCGCGCCCTCTCTTGCAACGGCATCGTCACGGTCCGGCTGATTTTCGATTTTCGCGGCGCGACACCATTGATTTTTCCGATTGGATTTAACGCAGCCCTTGGCATTCGCCTGTCTGGCGCGAAATTCCCGTTTTCCCCGACCCCCATGTCAGAACTCTGGTTCACCGCCGACCTTCATCTCGGCCACGCCAACATCATCCGTTATTGCCGGCGTCCTTTTCTTAGCGGCGGGGAGGCGTCCCGCGCGTCCGTCGATCCCCGGGCGGGTTGGAACATTTCCGCCGACACCGTGACTCGTCACGATGACACCCTCCTCGAGGCGATCAATTCCCGCGTTGCCCCGTCCGACACCCTTTGGATTCTCGGGGATTTCTCCCTGTCTCCGATTGAGGCGGCCCGTTCCTATCGCGAGCGGATTCGGTGTCGTCACGTCCATCTGGTGCGCGGCAATCACGATCTGCCCTCCTACGAGACGCTTTTCGATCGCGTTCTCGATCAGGGCATGATCAAACACCTCGGGAAGAAGATTTGGCTGAACCACTACCCGATGCGTTCGTGGGACAAGGCCTTTCACGGGGCCTGGCATCTCTACGGCCACGTCCACGGACGGCTCGGCTCCGAGGACGAAGCCAACCCTCGCCTCCTCGCCAAGGATGTCGGCGTCGATGCCTGCGGCTACCGCCCCGTCAGCTTCACCGAAATCACCGAGCACATGAAACCGCGCGAGGAGGCCTTCTGGGCCTGGCGCGATTCGCTCGGGGAATTGGGCGGGGAGGGATAAGTCGAAGAAACCGGCTCGCATTTCCGCTGCGGCTCTCTAAGTTTCGCGCTTGGGGCAAACGACCGGAACCATGGCAGGAAGCGAGACAAACGATGAAGGCAGACTGACGCCGATGATGCGCCAGTATCAGTCGATGCGTCGGCAACTGCCCGATGATGTCCTCCTCCTCTTCCGTCTCGGTGATTTCTACGAGATGTTCTTCGAGGATGCCAAGATCGCCTCGCCCATCCTCAACGTCGCCCTCACGAAACGCAACGGCATGCCCATGTGCGGTGTGCCTCACCATGCCGCCGAAGGGTATCTTGCGAAACTCATTCGCGCCGGCAAACGGGTCGCCCTCGCCGAACAGACGACCGAACCGCAACCTGGCAAAATCGTCGAGCGCGAGATCAGCCAGATCATCAGTGCGGGCACGATCGACGACCTCAATCTCCTCGACGCGACCCGGCCGAACTACCTCGCCGCCGTCTACCGCGCGAAGGGGCGATACGGCCTTGCTTTCGCCGAGCACAGCACGGGCGAATTCCGGCTCACCGAGTTCACCGACCGCAGCGCGCTCGAGGATGAACTCGCGCGGATCCGGCCGAGCGAATTGCTCTTTTCCGAGGAACAGGCGTCCGACTTCGACCTTCTCCCCGCGGCCCTCGCCTACGACGCCTATCCCTTCCTCCACGAACAGGCCGAATACACCCTGAAGAAACACTTCAAGGTGCAGTCGCTCGACGGTTATGGTTGTGGCGGCCTGCTTCCCGCGGTCGGTGCGGCCGGTGCCGTCGTCCACTACATCGAGACCCAGCTGCGCCGCAGCGTCAGCCACCTCCGCAGTCTTCAGGCTTACCGCACCGAGTCGCACCTCCTCATCGACGCTGCGAGCCAGTCGAATCTCGATCTCGTGACGAGCCGCTCGGGCGGGACGAAGGCCTCCCTCATCGGGGCGCTCGACCGCACCCGCACGCCGATGGGAGCGCGCAAGCTGCGGCATTGGCTGCTCCATCCCCTGCGTGATCTCGATACACTCGTGGCGCGGCAGGATTTCGTCGAATCGCTCATCCGCGAGCCATACCTGCTCAACGCCTTGCGGGCCGATTTTGCCGAGGTCCGCGATATCGAGCGCACCTTGAGCCGCCTCAGCCAAGGTTCCGGCAACGGGCGCGATTTGAAAGCCCTCGAGATGTCGTTGCGCCGCGTCCCCGAGGTGCGCGATCATCTTGCCGCGCTAGGAGACGGAGCGCTCGGACTCGATCTGGAGCGTCGACTTGGTGAATTCTCCGAACTCTGCGAGCTCCTCGGGCGCGCCATTGTCGCCGAGCCTCCCGCCACGTTGAAAGAGGGCGGGCTTTTCGCCGACGGTTACAGTTCCACGATCGATGAGCTGAGGCGCGCCGCGACCGACGGCAAGAAGTGGGTTGCCGATCTCCAGGCCCGCGAGCAGGCCCGCACCGGGATCTCCTCGCTGAAGATCAAATACAACGCGGTCTTCGGCTACTTTATCGAGATCACCAACACCCATCTCGAGAAAGCGCCGCCGGAATACACGCGCAAGCAGACCATGAGCAATGCGGAGCGTTTCATCACGCCCGAGTTGAAGGAGGTCGAAAACAAGATCCTCGGTGCCGACGAGCGCCTCCGCGTCCTCGAGTATCAGGAATTTCTCAGCCTGCGTGAGACCGTGCTCGAGCACCTTGCCGCGATCCAGAAGACCGCCGGTGCCCTTGCCGAGGTCGACGTGCTGGCTGCTTTTGCCGAGACCGCACGGCTCTTTGCTTATTGCCGGCCCCTTCTCAATGAAACGCGAAACCTTGTCATCAGGAACGGCCGCCACCCCGTCCTCGACCAGAACATCGGTGAGGAGAAATTCGTCCCCAATGACGCGGACCTCAATGACGCGACGAATCGGTTCATGCTCATCACCGGTCCGAACATGGCGGGAAAATCGACTTTCATCCGTCAGGTCGCGCTCATCACTTTGATGGCCCAGATCGGCAGCTTCGTTCCGGCTGAGAGCGCCGAGATCGGGCTCGTTGACCGCATCTTCACCCGGGTCGGCGCGAGCGACGATATCGCCAAGGGGCAATCCACTTTCATGGTCGAGATGACCGAGACCGCCCTCATCGCGAATCACGCGACCGAGCAGAGCCTCGTCGTTCTCGATGAAATCGGCCGTGGCACCTCCACTTACGACGGACTCTCCCTTGCTTGGAGCGTCGTCGAGCACCTCCACGACAAGGTCCGCTGCCGCACCCTGTTCGCGACCCACTACCACGAGCTGACGCAGCTCGCCGCCTCTCGTCCTGCGCTCAACAACTACAATGTCGCGGTGCGGGAGTGGAACGAGCAGATCATCTTCCTCCGCCAGATCGTGCCCGGTGCCGCCGACAAGAGCTACGGCATCCAAGTCGCGCGTCTTGCCGGGCTGCCCGACTCCATCATCGCCAGGGCCAAGCAGATCCTTGCCGGACTCGAGGGGCAAACCGCGCTGGCCGGTGGGGGCGGTGCGGAGGAGACCATTTCGTCGCCGGTGGGTGCGGCCGTCGAGACCGTTCCAAAAAAACGCGCCCCCCGCGAGGGCCAGCGCGACGAGCCGAGCGGGGGAGACGGGTCGGAGGAGAAGCAGATGTTGTTGTTTGGTTAGGAAATCGTGAGGTTTTGCTTTTCCCGCGTCCCCGACTTGAGACATCGAAGGGTGCTGCGACAGACGTGAAGTCGGGCGTGCTCTCCTTGATGCCGACGCAGACCTCGACGGCGACGGCGTGGCAAGGGAGGCAACCGGGACCCACGGAAGCGTTGAATCTTGGAAGCACGGAAGCGTGGAAGGGGGCCGAACAGGGTCCCGCGAAGCGACCTTCCGTGGCTCTTTTCCCTTTCCCCCGGCGGTTTCCCGACTTTTACTGAGCCTTCCCTCGTTCATGACCCGCATTCCACCCATCCTCGTCATCCTCTTTTTCGGAGCGATCGCGGCGTGTTGCGTGTTGCGGGTCCACTTCAACGCGGTGCTCTATGAGATGCTGCCGCAGGACCTGCCCGAGGTCCGGGGCATGGATCGGCTCAACCGCTACTTCAGCCGCGACGGCCAGCTCATCGTGACGGTGAAGGCGGAAGAGCCCCTCGAGGCCCGGGAGGCGATGGATTCACTCGCCAAGAGACTTGCGTCCGACCCCGCTCTGGTCTCGGCGACTTTTCGCGAACTCACCCTCACCGAACTCGTCACCGAGGGCGGCGGGCTCCTCGCCTGGCTCTGGTTGAACGCGCCCGAGGGCGAACTTGCACTTTTGGGCGAGCGGTTCGAAGCCGATCGCTCGCGGCAGGAAATCGCAGCGGCGATGGAGGCCGTGCAGAGCGGTTTCTTCGATCAGGATGTCGTCGTGAAAAGCTACGACCCGCTGGGGATTTCCACGCTCGGTGGGCTCCTCGGCGCGGGGAGCGGGCCGGACGTCGCGACACCGGATCCCATGAGCTCGGGGGATGGCACCTTCCAGGTCATGTATGTCGAGGGGGCCGGAGTCGACTTTTCCGATTACCGCGACGCGGCGAAATGGCTCGCCAAAGTAAAGCTCGTCGTCGCCGCATGGGAGGAGGAGCGGGCGCTCGAACATGAGGCACGTGGTCCTGTCAGGGTCGGCCTCACCGGAACGCCGGCCTTCATGGCGGAGGTGGGCGCGCGAATGGAGTTCGACATGACCCTCTCGGTCTTTTCGACCATGGTGCTCATCGCGCTGCTGTTCTGGTGGATGCATCGTCAGACGAAACCGCTCGTGTGGCTGATCTCCGGCATGCTCGTGATCCTCTCGATCACGCTCACGATCGGTGGATTTCTCTTCGGTGACCTCAGTGTCATGAGCGCTGGATTCGCCGCCATCCTCATGGGTCTCGCGGTCGACTATGGCATCGTTCTTTATCGAGAGGCCTACGATGGCGGTCAAGACGCGAAGGGCCTGCGGCGCGCGGTGGGTCCGGGCATCCTCTGGGCCGCGGCGACGACGGCGGCGGTGTTCCTCTCGCTCAATCTCAGTTCGCTCCCCGGTCTTTCCGAGATGGGCAATCTCGTCGCCATCGGCGTGGCGGTGGGTGCTGCCGTGATGGTCTATGGTTTCGGACCGATCGCGGTGCGGTTCGTGCGCGAGATGAAGAAAAAACCGGTCGAGGCATCGGTCGTGATCCGCTCGTGGGGGCCGCGCGCGGCGCGTCTCTCCGCACTCTTCCTACCCGCGGTGACGCTGATTTCGGTCTTTACAAAGGAAGTGCCCGCGCTCGAGGCCAGTTTTCATCCCTTCCGCATCCGCGAGAGCCCTTCGATGCTTGCCTGGCAGGCGCTGCAGCAAGAGCTGAGCGGGCGCGGGCGGGTCGTGCCCATGGTGGTCACGGCGTCGACCCTGGGAGGACTTCACCGCAATCTCGCCGTCGCCGCGGATCGCCTCCGTGAGGCCCGGGCCGCGGGCCTGCTGGAAGAGGCGATCCTGCCCGGGGTCTTCATCCCTGACCCCGCGCGTCAGGCGGCGAACGCCGAGAAAGTGACAAGATGGCTGGGCGCGCGCGATCGCCTCGTCCGCGAAATCGGTGATGCGGGTTTTTCGGAGGAAGGCTCGGCTCTCACCGGGAAGGTTTTCATGGCGTGGGAACACTACCTGAAAGAGCTTGGCGAAAACGACTACGCCCGTCCCGAAGGCAAGCTCGCCGCCTGGTCGGTCGACCGTCTCTTCGCGCAGCGTGACGGCACCTTTGCGGCCCTCGCCATGGTGAAGCCAACGACGCCGCACGATCGTGCCTGGGTTAGCGCGATCTGCGATGAACACACCGCGGTTGCCAGCCTTGGCTCTCTCGGCACCGCATTGAACGAACGAATCCAGGGCGACATGGTGCGCGTCTTCCTTCCGATGCTGGGAATCCTTGTGGCAATGTTGGTGCTGATCTTCCGCTCGTGGCGCGAGGTCGCGCTGAGCCTTTTTTCCCTCGTCTTCTCGTCTGCCATTCTCATCCTCGCCACGACCTGGACGCCTTTGAGTTGGAACTCCTTCAATGTCTGTGGAGTGCCTCTCATTTTGGGCACCGGGATCGATTACGGCATTCACATGTTGCTGACCCTGCGACGGAACGGAGGTGATGTCGCCGCCGCCCGGGCCGGAATCGGACGGGCGCTGCTCTTTTGCGGGGGTTCCTCGGCAATCGGGTTCGGCTCTCTTGCGACAGCTTCGGCTCACGGCCTCGCGAGCCTCGGGCTGGTCTGCTCGGTTGGAATCCTCGCCAACATGGTCACCGCGGTTTGGTTGCTCCCGCATTGGTATCGTGGCCTCCACCGGCTGGGGAACAGGTAACGGTCTTGTCGGTTTTGTCGTCGGTCCCGTCTTCGCAGGGAATGTTCAAAACGACGGCAGAATTCATCTGACAATTCTTGATCATTTAGATAAATTCGATTTCATCATGCTTTCTCCACGCCTCCGTTATCTCCTCGCGATCCTGATGGTTACCGCTTGTGGTTCCTCCCTCTCTCTCGTCGCTCAGTCGAAGGTTCCCGATTTGGGGGTCGTCCAGCGCTGGCTGGCGACGAATTCCGGAGTTGGATCGCTTCAGATCGACTTCACCCAGACGCGCCGGATGCGTTCGGTGAAGTTGCCGGTGCGGCAAGATGGCACCCTTTGGCTCGATTACGGCTCCCATCGGTTTCGCTGGCAGACGGGTGATCCGGCCCAGACCATCGTCGTCAGCCAGGGGAAAAACATTCTCATCATGCGCACGCCGATGAAACGCTACGAGATCCGGCCTGCCGGATCGGGAGGCGCGCCGGGGATGGCCGCGCTCGCCGATGGCTTCCCCCGAACCTTGGAGGAGTTCCAGCAGCGCTACCGTATCCTTGAAGTTCGTCCTGAGGCCAATACCGAACGCATTGTGACCCGTCCGCTCGGCGTGAGCGGGCGCGGAGTCGAGACGTTCACTTTTGTCGTCGACCGGTCGCACCATCGTCTCCTCGGCATCGAGATCGATCTCGATGACGGCTCCTCAGTCGACACGGTGTTCAGTCGGGTGCTGACGAATGTGGCGATGGCGGGGGATCTCTTCAAGCCCTCGCTCGACGGCTACCACGAGGCGAAGTTTTAGAGGCGGGGATCCACGGCGTTCCCGTGCTCAATGGGTTTCGATCTTTTGCGGAGGCTTGGGCAGAGAGGGGCTGTCGGGGGGCTGCGTCGGGGAAGTTGACCCGACTCCACCCGTGGGATCTGCCGTGGGATCGACCCCTGCTCCCGCGGCTTCGTTTCCCCTGAGTTCGCGAAGGCGCTGTTGGAGGGTCTGGTTCTCGATGGACAAAGCGGTGATCTGATCCTGGAGCCGGATCATGAGGGCTTCGTCCGAGCTGAAGAGGTCTCCTGAGGCGACCCGTTTCCAGTGGAGGCCGTAAAACCAGCCCGCCGTTGCCAGCCCGAGGAGGGTCAGGAAGAGGAGGGACCGGGACGGCGATGGCGATTTCACGAGCCGCGGTGAAGGGTAGGGGTTCAGTTGTTTTTCTTGCCCCCGAACATCCGCCATCCGCCCTTCTTCTCCGGGGCGGCTGCAGTCGCGGCCGGGTTGGGCTTGCCCGGGCTGGAGTCTGTGGCGTTTGTGGCGCCGCCGCCAGGGGACGCGGCATCTTCCCGCGTGATGACGAGCTTCAGGTCCTCCGGAACGTTCGCGACATAGTCCCACGAGCGGAGGGGCAGTTTTTCGCCACGGGGATTGTATCCCTGAACCTTGCGCCGGATCAGCATACCCTTGGCATCGTAGAGCTGCTCCTCCGCGAAGCGCCCGAAGGTGTCGTAGATTTGAACCCCGCGATATTTGAACTGATCGCGACCATCGTAGATCAGCACCTCACCGGGACGCCCCGATTCATCGAGCATCACTGTGCGCCGTTGCATCTTCACGCCGTTCTTGCTCTTCGTGGTTTGTTCGAGCGTGTGGGTAAGCATGTCCTGCTTCGACTCCGTGAAGGAGCCGTCGGCGTGGTGGATCGCCCGCCCCCAGATATCGACCGGCTTTCCCTTCATCTGACCGAGTTTCACCCCATACTGGCTGAGAGCCTGCTTGGTGCCATCGGGCAGGATCATGTCGCCACCCCCTAGTCCGCCGCCGAGGAAGGGAGCGTTATCGGGAGAATTCGGCATGGAGGCTCCTCCTTGGCTCTGCACCGCGTTGACCGCCGCCTGATTCACACCGGTCTGTCCGGTCGCGTTTTTGGCGTGGAACTGAGCGTGAAGATCCGTCGTGAGGAACAGGGTGAGGAGCCCGGCGAGGGCGTTTCGCTGCAAGATCGCACGTTCCATGGTGAAGAACTGGGAAGATACCGTTTCTTGGAGGGTGTCGCAAGCAATTGCGAGAAAACCCTCCTCCCCCGCGTTGCGCCAACTGGGGTTTCAACGGGCGAGATCACGGAAGCCAGGGCGGTGCCGCCCAGACAAAAAAAGGGCCGGGTTTTCGACCCGACCCCTTCAGAAGTCACTCGAGTTTGTCGATGCGACGGACTCAGCTCTTGCTGAGGGCGGCCTTGGCTTCGGCGAAGCTGGTCTTGAGCTTCGCGTAACCCGAACCTTGATAGCCGGCCTGCTTGACGGCGGCGAGGACGGCCTTTTCATCGGCAGCTTCGGCGGTATCGAAAGAGAAGATGGCGACCTTGGTCTTGGGATCAACGAAGACCTCCGTGACATGCTCGACCTTCTTCAGCTCTTCGCTGATGGACAAGGCGCAGTTGGAGCACGTCATTTCCGGGACTTTCACCTGGTAGGCGGTGGCCTCGTCGGCGCGAAGGGAGGCCAGCGAGAGGGCGGAGGTGAGGATGAGGCTGAGGAGGTGGATCGCTTTCATGTTCGAGGGGTGGGTGAGGTATTGCTGGTTTCGGCGGAGGGAGATTCCTGGAGCCTTTCGAGGAGGAGACGCGAGAAGCCCGAGGCCAGTTCGGGCCCGAGACCGCCGACCTGTCCCGTAACGATACCCGAGCGATCGACAATCGCAAATCGATTGACGTGGATGAGCTTCTCCGAGAGCAACTTGCCCGTCTCCATCGGATTTCGGGTCACGGGGAGAGAGAGCCGGGACGATCCGGCACAACCTCCGTGCCCTCGTTTTGAACCGCAACGGGATCGCTGCGGGGGGCCTCATCGCCTCCCGCCGGGTGATTCCGGCGATGTTTTGAATCACTCGATTTTCAATGGAAACGAAGCAAAAAAAGCCCCCGTATCGGTTGAAACGCGGGGTTCGTATGACAAAGAGCGCGAAAGAGGAACGGTTTTTGCTCATTCGCCGGATTTGTTCCATTCCTTCGGCTGGATTTTCTCCACTTTTCGTCAATGTTCTCCCCCCGGCTCTCCCGGGATCCGTAAACCGGGTTTCTCAACACCTTATTCATCCTGAACTCCATGTCTGTTTCGAAGACCTCCCCGCTTGGCTGGCCCGAACCTCAGGGCCTCTGGCATCCTTCGCGTGAGAAAGACGCCTGTGGCGTCGGCTTTATCGCTCATTTGAAGGGTAAACGGTCGCACGACATCGTCCTGAAGACGCTGACGATGAACGAGAACATGGACCACCGCGGCGCGAGCGGCGCGGATCCTCTCACCGGTGACGGTGCGGGTATGCTCGTGCAGATTCCCGACAAGTTTCTCCGCAAGGAAATGGCGAAGAAAGGTATCGAGCTGCCGCCCGAGGGCGAATACGGGGCCGGTCTCGTCTTTCTCTCCCCCGAGCCGAGCGAGCGCGAGGCGGCGATGCAGGTCTTCGAGCACATCACCCGTGAAGAAGGCCAGAAGTTCATCGGCTGGCGCACCGTGCCGGTGAAGAGCGAGATCCTCGGCAAGACCTCGGGTCGCTTCGAGCCCGCAATCCGCCAGATTTTCATCGGGAAGAATCCCGAGATCACCGATCCGATGGATTTCGAGCGCAAGCTCTACATCATCCGCCGCCGCGTCGCTTACGCCATCCGCAACAACGAGCTTCCCAACGGCTACACTGACGTCCACGGCAACAAGTCAAATTCCTTCCCCGGCGCCGCCTACCTCTACGTGCCGAATCTTTCGTCGCAGACGATGGTCTACAAGGGCATGCTCACGCCCTGCCAGCTCGCGGAGTATTTCCCCGATTTTCACGACCCGGATTTCGAGTCGGCGCTGGCGCTGATGCACACGCGTTTCTCGACGAACACTTTCCCGAGCTGGTCGCGCGCGCATCCGAACCGCTTCATCGCCCACAACGGAGAGATCAACACGGTGATGGGCAACGCGAACTTCATGAAGGCGCGCCAGGCCCTCTGCCAGAGCGAGAAATATGGGGAGGAGATCTCGAAGATTTTCCCGGTTATCAACGAGGATGGTTCGGACTCCGCCCGTTTTGACAATGCGCTGGAGTTCATGCACTTCGGTGGATATGACCTCGTCCATGCGGTGATGATGATGATCCCCGAGCCGTGGGAGCGTCACACCTTCATGGAGGACGAGAAAAAGGCCTTCTACGAATACCACGCCTGCCTCATGGAGCCTTGGGACGGCCCGGCCTCGATCACCTTCTCCGACGGGCAAATGATCGGTGCGGTGCTCGACCGCAACGGTCTCCGTCCAAGCCGCTACTATGTGACCGAGGACGACCTCGTCATCATGGCTTCAGAGGTCGGTGTTGTTCCCGATCTCGACCCGCTCACCGTCGTGGAAAAGGGCCGCCTCCGCCCCGGCCGCATGTTCCTTGTGGACATGAAGGAAGGCCGCATCGTCCCCGACGAAGAGGTCAAAAAGCGCGTCTATGCGGCGAAGCCCTACCAGCAATGGCTCGACGAGAATCGCGTCTTCCTCAAGGACCTTCCTGCTGCCAAGGCTCCGATGGTGGTCGAGGAAGGCCGCATCATCGAGCGCCAGCTCGCCTTCGGTTATACCTACGAGGATCTCCGCATGCTTCTCGGGCCCACCGCTTCCTCGGGCGTGCAGCCGATCGGCTCGATGGGCAACGACACGCCCCTCGCGGTTCTCTCGCAAAAACCGAAGCATCTCTATCAGTATTTCAAGCAGATCTTCGCCCAGGTCACGAACCCGGCTCTCGACTGTATCCGTGAGGAGCTCGTCACCGCGACGGAGACCTTCCTCGGGTCCGAGGGGAATCTCCTCGAGCCCGGACCAAAGAGTTGCCGGATGATCCGTATCGATCATCCGCTCCTCGACAACCAGCAGCTGGCGAAGCTGCGCGAGATCGAGCTCGAGGGCTTCAAGTCGGCCACGCTCGATGCGCTTTTCCCCGCCGACGGCGGTGGCAAGGGCCTGGAGGATGCCTTCGACGCGCTCTGCGCCAAGGCCGACGCCGTGATCGCCGACGGGTGCAATCTCCTCATCCTCTCCGACCGCAACATCGACGCGAAGAATGCCGCGATGCCGACGCTCCTCGTCATGGGTGGCCTGCACCACTATCTCGTGAAGAAGGGCACGCGCACCAAGGTCTCGATCCTTCTCGAAACCGGGGAGGCCCGCGAAGTGCACCACTTCTCGACCCTCATCGGCTACGGTGCTGATGCGATCAATCCCTACATGGCTTTCGACTCGATCCACCGCATGATCGAGGAGAACATGCTGGACCTTGAATTCGACAAGGCGGTCTACAACTTCCTCAAGGGATCGATCAAGGGCGTCGTCAAGACCATGGCGAAAATGGGCATTTCCACCGTCGCCTCCTATCGCGGCGCGCAGATCTTCGAGACGATCGGTCTCAGCACCTCTCTCGTGGACAAATTCTTCACCGGCACCTCGAGCCGTTGCGAAGGCTCCGATCTCGAGCAAGTCGCCGAGGAGGCGTTGGTGCGCCATCGCGAAGCCTTCCCCGACCGGCACATCGACGCCGAGGAGCGTGCCCTCGACTCCGGCGGGGTCTACCAGTGGCGCAGTGACGGGGAGTTCCACCTCTTCAATCCCGAGACGATCCACCTCCTTCAGAAGGCGGTGCGCACCGGAAGCTACGAGGTCTACAAGCAGTATGCCGCCAAGGTCAATGATCGCAGCCAAAACCTTTCGACGTTGCGCGGTCTAATGAAGTTCCAGAAGAATCGCGCTCCCGTCCCGATCGAGGAAGTGGAGTCGGTCGAGGCCATCACGAAGCGTTTCAAGACCGGGGCGATGTCCTACGGCTCGATTTCGCAGGAAGCCCACGAGACCCTCGCCATCGCGATGAACCGCATCGGCGGCAAGTCGAACACGGGCGAGGGCGGTGAAGATCCCGAACGTTTCAAGCCGATGGCCAACGGCGACAGCAAGCGTTCCGCGATCAAGCAGGTCGCCTCGGGACGTTTCGGAGTCACCAGTGAATACCTCGTCAATTCCGACGAGATCCAGATCAAGATCTCCCAGGGTGCCAAGCCCGGCGAGGGCGGCGAGTTGCCCGGCTCCAAGGTTTATCCGTGGATCGCGAAAGTGCGCCACTCGACGCCCGGCGTGGGGCTCGTTTCCCCCCCTCCGCACCACGATATCTATTCGATCGAAGATCTCGCCGAACTCATCCACGATCTCAAGAACGCCAACCCGCGCGCCCGCATCAACGTGAAGCTCGTCGCCGAAGTCGGCGTGGGCACGATCGCCTCGGGCGTGGCGAAGGCGCATGCCGACGTCATTCTCATCGCTGGTCACGACGGTGGCACGGGGGCCTCGCCAACCTCGTCGATCTACAATGCCGGAGCTCCGTGGGAACTCGGACTCGCCGAGACGAACCAGATCCTTCTCCTCAACGACCTCCGCAGCCGCGTTGTCCTCGAGACCGATGGTCAGCTGAAGACGGGGCGCGATGTCGCCATCGCCGCCCTCCTCGGAGCCGAGGAATACGGGTTCGCGACCGCGCCGCTCGTCTCGGTGGGTTGTCTCATGATGCGTGTCTGCCAGAAGAACACCTGCCCGGTTGGTGTCGCGACCCAAGATCCGAAGCTGCGCAAAAACTTCACCGGCAAGCCCGAGCATGTCGTGAATTTCATGACCTTCATCGCCATGGAGCTTCGCGAGCACATGGCCGAACTCGGTTTCCGCACCATCAATGAGATGGTCGGCCACGTCGAGTGTCTCGACACCGAGGATGCCACCGAACACTGGAAGGCCAAAGGTGTCGATCTGACTTCGGTTTTCCACAAGCCCGACGTCGAGCCCGAAGTGGGCACCTACTGCCAGAAGACCCAGGACCACGGCCTCGACAAGGCCCTCGACAACACCCACCTCCTCACTCTCTGCGAACCCGCCATCAAGCGCGGCGAGAAGGTGAAGCTCGAGCTGCCGATCATCAACATCAACCGCGTCGTCGGGACGATCACCGGCAGCGAGGTGACTCGCCACCACGGTGGAGCGGGCCTTCCCGAGGACACGATTCACCTCAAGTTCAAGGGCAGCGCCGGTCAGTCTCTCGGTGCCTTCTGCCCCAACGGCATGACCTTCGAACTCGAGGGAGACGCCAACGACTACGTCGGCAAGGGCCTCTCCGGTGGCAAGATCATCATCTACCCGCCCAAGGGATCGAAGTTCAAAGCCGAGGAGCAAATCATCGCCGGGAACGTCGCTTTTTATGGGGCCACCACCGGCGCCGCCTACATCAGCGGCATCGCCGGCGAGCGTTTCTGCGTCCGCAACTCGGGCGTGAATACCGTCGTTGAAGGCGTCGGTGACCACGGCTGCGAATACATGACCGGTGGCCAAGTCATCGTCCTCGGCGAGACCGGCCGCAACTTTGCCGCCGGCATGTCGGGCGGAGTGGCCTACGTCTACGACATCGACGGCCATTTCGAGAAGCGCCTCAACCGCGAGATGGTGAACCTCTACCGTCTCATCGAATGCACCGACGCCGATATCGCCACCGTGAAGGGCGAGGTCGAGAAGCATGTCGCCTACACCGGCTCCGCGCGCGGTCAATTCATCCTCGACCACTGGCAGGCCGAGTCCGCGAAATTCTTCAAGGTCTTCCCGCGCGACTACGAGCGCATGCTCGAGTGCTTCCGCAAGGTGGAGGAACAGGGACTCTCCGGAGACGAAGCCGCCATGGCCGCCTTCGAGGAAAATCTCAAGGACCTTTCGCGCGTCGGAGGCAACTGAGGGAAGTTTTAAAGGGGGGAAGTTTTCAGTTTTCAGTTCCGGAACCCGGACCCGCTGGAACCAAAGACCGACCCCGTTTCCCGATTCTGAAAACTGAAAACTGAAAACTGAATAACTTAGGATGGGCAAGCCAACTGGATTCATGGAGATCGATCGCAAGACCGACTCCGAACTCGACCCGATCGAACGCCTCAAGAACTGGAAGGAATTCAAGATCCACGGCGACGACAAGGAGCGTCGCGCCCAGGGCGCGCGTTGCATGGATTGCGGCACCCCTTTCTGTCACACCGGACACATCGTCTCCGGGATGGCGAGCGGCTGTCCCGTCAACAACCTCATTCCCGAGTGGAACGATCTCATCTTCCGCGGTCGTTGGCGCGAGGCGCTCGATCGACTCCACAAGACGAACAACTTCCCCGAATTCACCGGCCGGGTCTGCCCCGCGCCTTGTGAGGGATCCTGCGTCCTCGGAGTGATCGAGCCTCCCGTGACGATCAAGAACAACGAGTGTGCCATCATCGACAAGGGCTGGGAGGAAGGCTGGGTCACGCCCCGGATACCTGAGATCCGCACCGGCAAAAAAGTCGCCGTCGTCGGGTCCGGTCCCGCTGGTCTCGCCTGCGCCGACCAGCTCAATCAGGCTGGTCACGAAGTGACGGTCTTCGAGCGCGCCGACCGCATCGGCGGTCTCCTCATGTATGGCATTCCGAACATGAAGCTCGACAAGGAAGAGGTCGTGCAACGCCGCGTCGATCTCATGGCCGCCGAGGGCATCACCTTCAAGACCGGCATCCACATCGGCAAGGACGCCGAATGGACCGCCGAAAAACTCCGCAAGGACTTCGACGCCGTCGTGCTGTGCTGCGGGGCCACCCTCGGCCGCGATCTCGCCGCCGAAGGGCGCGACGCCAAGGGCATCCACCTCGCGATGGAATTCCTCACCGCGAACACAAGCTACCAGCTCGACCATCACTTCGATGGCACGATCCCGGCACTGAATGCGAAGGGCAAGGACGTCGTCGTCATCGGCGGTGGCGACACCGGCACCGACTGCGTCGGCACCAGCCTGCGCCACGGCTGCAAGAGCGTCATCCAGCTTGAGATCATGCCGATGCCCCCGATGGAGCGAGCCGCCGGCAATCCGTGGCCGGAATGGCCGAAGGTCTACAAGATGGACTACGGCCAAGAGGAAGCCGCTGCCATGCAGGGTGCGGACCCCCGCCAGTATTTGGTGAACACCAAACAGTTCCTGAAGGATGAGGCCGGCAACCTCACCGGGCTTGAAATCTGCAACATCGAGTGGGTCAACGACAACGGCCGTTTCTCGCCGAAGGAAGTCGAGGGCAGCGCCCGCGTCATTCCCGCCCAGCTCGTCCTCCTCGCGATGGGTTTCATGGGTCCCGAGCAGGAGATCGTGAAGCAGTTCGAACTCGAGACCGACGCCCGCTCCAACGTGAAGGCCGATCACGGGAAGTTCACGACCAATCTCCCCGGCGTCTTCGCCGCGGGCGACATGCGTCGAGGCCAGTCTCTCGTCGTCTGGGCGATCAACGAAGGCCGTGGCGCCGCGCGCGAGTGTGACAAGTTCCTGATGGGCGTGACGAATCTGCCGTAAAGGCGGTTCGATCCAGCGGAAAACCTCAAGGTTTTTTCTTTCCCTTTCCCTTTCCCTTTCCGTCCCTCGTGCCCTTGCCGTCTCCCTTTCCGCCGCCGGGCAGGTTCTCCGCCTCGTTCTTCGGCAGGTAGGTCGCCAAATCCTTTTTGGTCTCCGCCAGTTCCGGATCGTCGGCGAGATTGTTGTATTCGAGCGGATCGCTCGCGTGATCGTAGAGCTCCTCGCTGCCGTCGGCATAGCGGATGTAGCGCCAGTCGCCGAAACGCAGGCTGTGGTTGCCGCGTCCATGGGTGGTCATGGCGGGCTGGTCCCAGTCGAGGGTGGGATCCTCGAGGATGGGGCTCATATCGAAGCCCTCGAGAGGTTCGGGACGCGACAGTCCGGCGAGGGAAACGAGCGTGGGATAAACGTTCAGGTAGTCGACCGGCCACTCGCAGGTTTTCCCCACGGGCGTGACTCCGGGAACCTTCCAAATGTGAACCGTGCGGGTCGGCTCCTCCCAGAGGGCGAATTTCCTCCAATGCGATTTTTCCCCGAGGCTCCAGCCGTGGTCGCTCCAGAGGCAGACGATGGTGTTGTCCTTTTTTGGCGAGGCCTCGAGCGCGTCGAGGAGACGTCCGATTTCGTAGTCGCAGTAGGCGATCGTCGCGAGGTAGGCCTGCACCGCCTCCTTCCAACGGCCCGATTCGAGAATCTTCGCATGGTCCCCCTCGGGACCCGCCATCTTCATCCCGGCGGGCGGGACATCATCGAGATCGTCCTCGCGATACGGGGGCAGCTCGATGGAATCGAGCGGGAAGAGGTCGAACCAATCCTTCGGCACGCTGAAGGGCATGTGCGGTTTCACGAGGCCGCAGGCGATGAAGAAGGGTTGGTCGCTTTCCTCCTTCATCCGCGCGATGCTCCAATCGACGACGGCGTGGTCGGGCATTTCCTCGTTCGTGTTCGCGAGCGGATAAAACTCGATCCCGCCGACTCCTTTGTCCGGAGCCGCCGGATGCGGCGTGAGCGCTCCGCCTTTGCCGTCGAAATATTCCGTCCACTCGCCACCGCGATCAGCGGCCCCGTGGTAGATCTTGCCCGCCCCGTAGACGCGGTAACCGTTTTTGAAAAAGTGCGAGTTCATGAGCTGGTCCTCGCGGATCCCGGGACGCCAATTCTGAGCATTCGTGTAGCAGCCCGTCGTGCTCGGCCGCCTTCCCGACATCAGGGAAGCCCTCGAGGGGTTGCAGGCCGGCGCGGTGCAATAGGCGTTCGTGAAGGAGAGACCCTGCGCCGCGAGGCGATCGAGGTTGGGGGTTTTCGTCTGAGGGTTTCGCCCGAGATGACCGACCCAGTGATTGAGGTCGTCGATGGCGATGAAAAGGACGTTGGGATTCTTGTCCTCCGCCGCGGCTCCGGGGAGGACGGCAGCAAGGAAAAGCGAAACGAGGGCGGGGACTTTCGGGAAGGACATGAGGGGGCGGAGCGGCGGACTGGACCGTGTCAAAACGGGCGAGCCCGGTCGAGAGAAATGCCCGTCCAAGCCCGCCATCGACAAACCCCGCGATCTTTGCCAAGTTGCCCGCCGAATCCTCTCCCCCCGATTCCCCATGAATCTCCATCTCCAAGACAAGGCCGTGCTCGTTTTCGCCTCCAGCGGTGGCATCGGTCGCGGCGTCGCCACCGAATTTGCCCGTGAGGGAGCGAAGGTCATGCTCTTCGCCCGCTCCGAGGAAAAACTTGCCGCCACCGCCGAAGCCATCGCCGCGGAGACGGGCAACCGGCCGCTCTACACCGTCGGTGATCTCACCGATGCGGCCTCCGTGCAGGAGGTGGTCGATCGCACCGTCGCGGAGTTCGGTGGACTCTGGGCGCTCTTCAACAACACGGGCGGTCCACCGGCAGGCGGCTTCGATGCCTTCGACGATAGCGCCTGGCAGTCGGCCTTCGAGCTGACCGTGCTCGGCTACGTGCGTGCGATCCGCTCGGCCCTGCCCCATCTCCGCGCCGGAGGTGGCGGACGCATCGTCAACAACACCTCCGTCTCGACGAAGCAGGCGATCGACGGACTGCTCCTCTCGAATGTCTTCCGCACCGGACTCGTCGGGCTGGGGAAAAGCCTCGCTCGTGAGCTCGGCCGCGACGGCATCCTCGTGAACACGGTGGGGGCGGGACGCATCGATACCGACCGCATCACCGCCCTCGATACGATGTGGGCGGGGAAAACCGGCCTCTCGCTGGAAGAGCAGCGCGCCAAGTCGCAGGCCTCCATCCCCCTCGGCAAATATGGCGAACCGGCTGATTTCGCCCGAGCCGTGGTCTGGCTCTGCTCGGGGGCGAACGGCTACGTCACCGGACAAAACCTCCTCATCGACGGGGGCATGACGGAAGTCTACTGACCGTCCCCGATTCCGCCCCTTGCCCGTTCGCCTGCTTCGGGCGTAATTCCCAAACATGCCCAAGGGCCTTCGATCGTTCCCCTTCCTCGTCCTGACTCTCGCTCTCGGGAGCTCCTTGCTTGTGGCCGAGGAGACCGATGCCTTCGCTTTCGCCGACCTTGAGCGGCCCGAGCACGATTACTGGAACCGCACGCCGAACGACCCCTTCACCCGGATCAAGGACGACCTCGAGTCCGGACGCCTCGCGCTCGACGAGACCTCGGAACAGGCCTACCTCGTCAGCCTGTTGAAGGCCCTCAAGATCCCCGCCTCGACCCAGACGCTGGTCTATTCGACGACGAGTCTGCAACTCCGTCTCATCTCGCCGCGCAGTCCACGGGCCGTTTATTTCAATGAGGAGATTTACCTCGGCTACGTACCCGGTGGGAAGATCGAGATCGTCTCGATCGATCCGGAGCTCGGGGCGATTTTTTACATCTTCGACATCCCGAAATCGGGAGTCCGGCCCGTCGCGGAGCGCTCGCAGCGCTGCATGAACTGCCACTCCGATGAGGATACCCGCGAAGTGCCGGGCATCGTCATCAAATCGGTCGTGCCGGGTCCATCGGGCGGCAGCCTCGAATCTTATCGGCGCGGGCTCACCGGCCACGAGATTCCGATTTCGGATCGTTTCGGCGGTTGGCACGTCACCGGCGGCGACAATCTCGGCAAACACTGGGGCAATCTCACGGGGCAACTCAGCCCGAATGGCCTGCAAACCACGCCTCTGCCGCCTGGCACGCAGTTCGACTGGTCGATCTTTCCGGTCGCCACGAGCGATGTCCTCGCCCACTTCCTTCACGAGCACCAGGCCGGTTTTGTGAACCGGGTCGTCGAGACCCACTATCGGCTTCGCACCGCGCTCGCCAAGGGAAAAGGGCGCTTCCTCGAAGCGGATCGCGCCGACATGGAGCGTCAGGTCGGGGAACTCACCCGCTACCTCCTCTTTGCCGACGAAGCGACCCTGCCGGAGGGCGGAATCACCGGAGACCCGCGGTTGAAGGAGGAGTTCCTCGCCGTTCGTCGCTCCGCGGCGAGCGGGGAATCCCTGCGCGACTTCGACCTGAAGACCCACCTCTTCCGCAATCGCTGCAGTTACATGATCTACACGCCGCTCTTCCAGTCGCTGCCCGAGGGTTTCCGGCGCCGCATCTACGACCGCATGGCCCGCGCCCTCGCCGCGAGCCCGGTGGACGCGGAGTTCGCCCATCTCCGACCTGATGAAAAGGCTCGCCTTCGCGGGATCCTCGCCGAGACCGTGCCGGGATGGCCGGGCGGATCGTGAGCGGCGTGTCAGGATCGCCGCTCCGAGATCACAGCCTCAGATGGTGCAGATTCCCACGGCCTGTTTCAGCGAGGCGATCTTGTCGTCGCGCTTGGGGATGAATTCCTGGGCGACCCAGCCGGTGTAGCCGGTCGCGACGATCGCCTTCATGATCGCGGGGTAGAAGAGTTCCTGCGTCTCGTCGATCTCGGCGCGGCCCGGGACCCCGCCCGTGTGGTAGTGGCTGAAATACTGGTGGCGTGCCTGGATCGTGGCGATGATGTCGCCCTCCATGATCTGCATGTGGTAGATGTCATAGAGGAGCTTGAAGTGCTCCGACCCGAGCTTGTCGCAGAGGGCAGCGCCCCACGAGGAGAGGTCGCACATGTAGTCCTGGTGGTTCACCTTCGAGTTGAGCAGCTCCATCGTCAGGGTGACGCCGTGCTTTTCGCAGGTGGGGAGGAGCCGCTCGATTCCGACGGCGCAGTTCTCGAGGCCCTGCTCGTCGTCCATCCCGTCGCGGTTGCCCGAGAAACAGATCACGTTCGTGAATCCGGCCGCGGCACTCTCGGCGATGAGCTTTTCGTAGAGAGCGACGAGAGTGTCGTGGTGCTCGAGGCGGTTGAAGGCGTGGGGAATGGAACCGACCTTCTTTTTCACCCCGCCGATCTCGACCTCGGCCGAGGGGAAACTGACCATGGGACAATGCATCCCGTGTTTCTTCATCGTGGGGAAGTCGGCGGGATCGAGCAGGTCGATCGCCTCGAGCCCGAAATCCCTGCCCGCGGTGCAGAGGTCGTCGAGCGAGATGTCCTTATAGCACCATTTGCAGGCCGAGTGATTGATCTTTCCTGCGACACCGGCCTTGGCGGCGGCTTCTTCAGCGAGGGTGAATCGTTCGTTCATCGTTGCCGCTACTGCAGCCACCGACGCGGTGCAAGTGGAGACAAAGGAACGGCGGGAAAAGGGTGAGGAGGGCGGGGTCGTTTTCATGCGCGGCACGGTAGCGGAAAAGGGGGCGGATGACGATCGGGGATTTGGGGGCGGTGAGCGGCTGGCGGGAGAGTTCGCCGGAAAGTGCTGGTGGCTCGTTTTGGACTCACTTTTGAAACAGGTCCGTTGACCCCTCTCCTCGCGTGGCATCAGCCTGACGCCTCCTGGTCTGGGGAAGCTGACGCGCAGAAACGTTGCCAATTGTCACCACGGCGCGCCAAGGCGGGTCTGACCAATCTCAAAGCAGCGACTTTTCGGTATCGGGAACAAACTCTCTAATGCGTTGATTAGGAGGTGGTGGGCAGAGAAGGATTGGCTGCGCTTCGCTCCGCCTGACTTCGCTCGCCAAGGCTCGCTGCGGCTCGAACTGGCGTTC
>Ga0172372_10000203_pt1 | contig 92405 bp, 80 predicted proteins | sample LakKiv5m_2_FD_114544 | JGI IMG/M metagenome (GOLD analysis project Ga0172372, IMG submission 114544) | Freshwater microbial communities from Kabuno Bay, South-Kivu, Congo - kab_092012_9.5m | ecosystem: Environmental > Aquatic > Freshwater > Lake | place: Democratic Republic of the Congo... | reverse complement strand
CATTATGGAAAAGTGGTGGAAGGCAAGGAAGTTAAAATGTTGATTCCTAAAAAACCTTAAAAGGTATTTTTTACCAGAAAGAACCGGAGCTATTTACCCTTGGTATCAGGAAATCCAGGGTGCCAAAGATATAGTTTAAAGTCTTGGACAGGCAATTTTCATTTTATAATTTGCGGGCTTAATCCATATTAAATTTATTTCAAAAGCGTTTCTTGAGAAATTTCCTGATGCCAGTGGTCTTTGACCTAATGCGTAAGAAAAGCCAATCTGGGTAGTTTTTATCTCAAAAACAGATTGAAAGGTTAGTTCGCCTATATACCATTTTCCTGTTTCCATTTGACTGCCATGCAACCAGATTCCGCCCCGCAGTGCCAGTTCATTCCACTCCAGTGGATTAAATCGGACAGGTGTTCCGATACTGATTCGCTGCTGAGATTTTTGTTTTAAATAATAAAGAACAGGCAGGAATTGAGCGTTTTCTGATAACATGATTTCACCTCCTGATACTAAGGTTACTTTACCTGATATCTTGTTATTTGAGTTTAAAATAAAATCTGTTTGGGGTGTATTGATATGAAACATACTGATACCCGCATAAATACCCTTTTTATTTCCCCAACTGCTGGACCATAAGATACCTGCATTTAAATTGGGGTAAAAAGCACTTGAAAATACCCCATTATTAGGTTCCCCGTTAGGTAAAGCGGTATTTATACTGCCAGTATTGGGATCAAATTGATTAGAAAACCAGCTATCACTGGCTAATTTGTCTTGTCTTAAGCCTAACTGAAATGCTAAACTTACATATTGTGTTCCCTTACCATATCGGCCTGACTGCAATAGTTTCAAGAAGCCGCCACCCAATGTAATTTCCTGACTGATAAATGCTGGTGCACCCATTTTAGCAGATGTCAGCAATCCTTGTAAGGTCCAGAAATCCTTATTTCCTGCTTTATACCTGGTATCAATACTTAAAGCAGCAAGTTCGTTGGCAGATTGATTATTGGCAAGGTCAGGTTGATTTTTAAATTGAAAGGCTGCCCTCATTTCTCCTGAAAATAAACCGCCAAAAGCTGGGTTTACCAAAAGAGGTTGACCAGTTAACTGCGAGAAAACAGCATCCTGACTCTGACTTTCCGAGAAAGAAAAAAGAAAAATGAAACTGGAAAAGACAGTTAAGTTACGCCTCATTTTTATCGGATCAGTTGCGTTTGCCCTCGTAAATAATCTTTAAATCCGTCAGCATATTCCACCGTACAAAACCACTCATAATTTCCAGCGGGGACCTCTTGTTGTCTGAAAGTACCATTCCATCCTCTATTTTTCTCATTGGTATAAAAACCGGCATCCTGATAAACTACATTGCCAATCCGGTCATACACCTTAAATGCTATTACTTTAACCCCGTCTGCACCATGAATCAGTAGCAGATCGTTCTGATTATCTCCATTGGGACTAAATGCCGTGGGAATCAAAACATTTCTGTTTTGAATCACCAGTATCTTTAGTCCGTCCCTGGCTGTACATCCTTTCCTGTCTGTGGCAATCAGATTAATGTCCATCGATCGGTTTGCAGTCAATACCGTATTTTTACACCTCGTGCAGGATAAAGCGGTACTATCTGGCAGGGACCACTGGTAGGTTATCGGTTCCTGACCATTGTAAAGGGATGGAATTAAATTGACCTTTTGTTTTTCACTGGTCTTAATAACCTCATCACCAATATCAATATTGAAAAAGGGTGGTTCTGGAATAATAACAGAGGTATCTGCCAGACATCCATTTGCATCTTTTAAATATAAGGTATATCTTCCCGCACCTAAGTTACTGACTCGATTTCCCGTTTGCCAGTTTGTTTTATCAAAACTATATACAAACGGACCTTTACCTCCAAAAATGACGAAACTCAAAATGCCGTCTGTTTTTCTGAAACAACTCACACTATCTAAATCAAAATCGATTAGTGTTTGTTCTGGCTGGTAAATGTCAACCTCTTGTATGGTAAGGCAATTACTGGCATCTGTTATCGAAATAGTATATTTGCCGCCCATCAGGGATTGTCTTTTAAACGAGGTAATTCCGTCTGACCATAAAATGGTATAAGCCGGATTTCCACCTGAAACATAAATCTCAGCTTCCCCTTCCTTATATCCATAACAGCGGTTCCCTTTTTTAATTTGATTACTAACAATGGGTGTGGGTTCTTTTAACTGAAAGGAAGCGCTTCCTTTACAACCATTTCCATTGGTTACGGTCAGTTGATATGTCCCGGCCAATACATTGTAAATGGTATCTCTGGCTGCAATCTGGTCGGGAGAACTCCAGGTGAAGAATATTTCATTTACTTCACTTTGTATTGATTTCATCCAGATTTTACCATTCTTTCCACCGTGACAGGTTGGATTAATACCGTCGAGCGAAATAACCACGGGCAGAGGATTCCGCATATAACCACTGGATTTACCGGTGCAACCTTTAGCATCAGTAACCGTTAAAGTGTAGTTTTCATCTCCCAGTAAACCATTTACTATGGGTGTGCGCTGGCCACTACTCCAGAGAAAACGGAAAAGAGATAAATCAATACCATCCCTTCCATTTATTTTAGTGAGAGAAACGCTTCCATTTTGTTCATTGAAACAGGAAGGAGGCGAAATTGAAATTTCTGGTATTATTTCTGGCAGATCAACAGGTTTAATGACGGTGGAATCAAAACAACCCTGGGCATCATTTACGGTTATTACATAGGGTATTGTATCTAAATTAGAGGAAAGTAACCCGTTAAATCCATGACTCCAGTGTACAAAATAGGCTGGGCTTCCGCCAGATACCTGCACTTGTACGGTATTTTCTTTTTTTCCAAAACACCCCTTATAAGTTTGATCGGCACGTATTTTAAGAGGATTTGACGGATTAAAAATAGTCACACGATCTTTAATTTCACATTTATTTGCATCTGTCAGTGTAACCGAATAATCACCAGCAACGATATTTACCCTCTTTTTATCTGAAAAGCCATCCGACCAGATCATCTGGTAGGGTAAAACCCCTCCAGAGGGAAAAACCTCCATTTCGCCATCTTTTTTATTTAAACAGGTAAGATCACGGGTTTGAATATTCATTTGTAACCGGGTCGGACCTGTCATCAGCAACTGGTGCTGCAAAACACATCCTTTTGAATCCCTTATATCTATTTGATAAGATCCGGTTGCCAGCCTGTCAGCTACATTTCCAACTTGCAAAAAGGGATCATTCCATTTTATCTGATATGGTTTGGAACCACCGCTGACAAAAATGCGGGCTAGTCCATTGCTGTATCCATAGCAAGAGACGGGTGTAATGTTAGATGAATCAACTTTTAAAATACTGGCTCCTTGTGGAATGGCAGTTATTACTTCATGTATGCAATTATTTTGATCGGTTACAGTTAATCTGTAGGGTCCGGCTAACACATTTATTAGTTCTGCCGTTTGTGCCCCATTATTCCAAAGGTACTGATAAGGCGCTATTCCACCTGTCACCTTTACTGATAAGGTACCTGTAGGAGACCCGGAACAAATGGTTGGGGTACTTTTTACTTCTGTTGTAATGGGAAGAGGGGCACTAAGAAAAAAAGAATCTTTTCCCACACAGCTTTTTGAATCGGTTACAGTAAGGCTATAATTTCCTTGTTTCAATAGATTAGAAAGATCAGCAGTACCGCCTTCAGGCTGCCATCTGTAGGAATATCCACCATTTCCCCCCGTTGGTGTTGATTTTAACTGGGCACCTGGTTTATCAAAACAAAGAACAGGTTTTATCAGACTTATATTCGGTTTGATGGCATCAGGTTCGCGGAAGGTGGTTGAATAAGAAGTTTGACAGCCTAAAAAGTCAATGGCATTAAAAGTATGAATGCCGGCCTTCAACCTATTTATTTTAGGGTTAATCACTTGTCCGTCTTTAGTCAGGACAATAGGCAAATATCCATCCGTGTAAGTTAATTCCAGCGAGCCGTCTTCCGATCCGAAGCAACTGATGGGTACTATTTGTTTTTCGATTATTTTTAATTCACAAGGGGGAAAAACGCAATAATATGTCGTATCTATAGCATAACACATGACCCCTTTCTTTTCAGGTAGTACTATATTTACCGCTATACTGTCTTTAGGGTTAAGTCCGCTAAAATTAAATTTTTGATTACCCGAAGTGGATAATGGAACCGCTTGCTTTCCTTTTTGCAGGATTTGACCCGTATAGGTGTCAGTTGCCAGTAAAGTAGGTAAAGTCCAGCTTATTTCCATTAATCCGGGACCTTTAGGTGCACAGGTAAAGGATGGTCCAAATGATTTATCCCGATAATCTATGGTTAAGGTATCTCGGAAAAGGCAACCGAGACTATTAATCAACTGAACCGGAAAATGTGTTGATGTTGCAGGAATAAAAATCGGATTTTTGCAGGTATCGCATGAAATGCCAGGCCTTGAAGACCATTTTACCTTATAACTTGGTCTGGTTTCAAAAATAAGGCTGACTTGTTGCACTAATCCGGGTACAGTTTCAGCAACCCGGTCACTTATCCATAGTTGCCAGTTACCATTTAAAGATTCTCCCATCAGACTATTCCAGTTACCAGTTGCGGCAAATTCCCCGGAATACGGCGATACCCCACTTGAAACTGAATTTTTAGCTGTGGGTGTAAAACAGGTTTGAAGTAGATCTGGATTAGCACTTGCCTGATTTGGACTGATAAGTTCCAGTACATTATTCTCATTACCACTGGGTGGAATGAGCCACACTTCCAGTTCACTCGCCTTAGGAGTGTAAACATCAAGGCAAATGCGGGCTAATTTGTAATCCAGAAAATCTATTTTTTCTGATGGTAAATCCTTTACGGAAAGATTTATTTTCAAAGGTGATAATGGTCTGTGCTTATTGCCATCCAGGTCCTGGAAAGTATTGAAATGAAAGGTGTCTTTTTGTTTATTTCCTGCCAGTGAATCCAGATTTATCTGTAAGGATTGACCGGGGCAAAGAAAAGTATCCCGGAGGGACGGAAGATTCCATTCACAAATTTCAGTTTGCCTGATCTGATTTTGTTGTGCCAAGACAGAGATAGGGCATACGAATGAACATATAATCAATAAACCATATTTCCATGACTGGTAATTGACATAAATCAAATAAAATATCCGGTTTTTTAGGTTCACAACACGTAACAATATTAATTCGTTAAACAAAAGTAGAAAAAACTACATTTGCCAAATGGTATTTATTTATTTTAGTCCGCATTTAAAATGAAATTAACATTTATCAGATGACCTTACTTGATGGTAAAATTTTAGCGACTCAGATTAAGTCTGAAATTAAGGAAATAGTGACAAAACGACAACATGCAGGCATGAAAATTCCTCATCTTGCTGCAGTCCTTGTTGGTGAAAATCCAGCAAGTATGGCCTATGTCCGAAATAAGGTTAAGTCGTGTGAAGAGGTAGGTTTCTTCTCCACTTTGATTAAAGAACCGGAAACTATTTCTGAAAAAGAGCTGCTTCAAGTGGTTGAAAATTTGAATAATAACCCGGAAATTGATGGTTTTATTGTTCAACTGCCTTTACCGGCTCATATCAATGAACACCTAATCACGTTAGCTATTCATCCTGAAAAAGATGTCGATGGATTTCATCCTGTCAATGTAGGTAAAATGATGCTCGGTTTACCATGCTTCCTTTCAGCAACGCCCAAAGGTATTTTGGAAATGCTGAAAAGATATGAAATTCCGACAAAGGGCAAGCATGTTGTGGTGGTTGGAAGAAGTAATATTGTGGGAACGCCCATGTCTGTTTTATTATCAAGAAAAGGGAATCCGGGGGATGCTACCGTTACTTTATGTCATAGTTACACCAATGATCTGAAATCTTTTACCTTACAGGCCGATATATTAATTGCAGCTACAGGAATTCCGGATTTTATTACCGGTGATATGGTTAAGCCTGGAGCTGTAGTCATTGATGTCGGTATTAACAGGGTAGAGGATAAAGAAAATCCCAAAGGATTTCGATTAACGGGCGATGTTAATTTTCAAGAGGTTGCACCACGTTCTTCTTTTATTTCTCCTGTTCCCGGCGGGGTGGGACAATTAACGGTTATGGCTCTTATTCAAAATACCTTAATCGCGGTAGAGCGAAAGGATTAAATCTGTTTATGAATTACTATCGTTTCAGCTTCACTTTTCAAGAAACAACCGATGGGGAAATTTTGCTTGCAATGCTCGGAAATTACCCATTTGATGTGTTTGAAGAGGAAAAAGGCAGCATCAATGCTTTTCTTCCGGGTAATATTGATCCGGAAAGTCTTTATCAAGACCTGGCAGAGCTGGCAGTCTCTTTTCCATTTTCCTATGTGGTAGAAAACCTGCCCGAGGAAAATTGGAATATTCAGTGGGAAAGTCATTTTACCCCAATTGCTATCCATGCCTTTTGTTATGTGAGAGCTGATTTTCATCCCCCAATTGCCGGATTTAAACATGAATTGGTTATCACCCCCAGAATGTCTTTTGGAACCGGTCATCATGAAACTACTTTTATGATGATGGAAGCTATGGAGGATATTGATTTTAAAGAAAAAACCGTTTTTGATTTTGGGTGTGGAACTGGAATTCTAGCCATTCTGGCGGCAAAGCTTGGTGCAAAAAAAGTAGTTGCCATCGATCATGAAGATCCCGCTGTTGAGAATTCCATAGATAACGCCAACCTGAATGGAGTAGGCGATAAAATAGATGTTTTTGGTGGTACGCTAAAGGATGTTTCACTGTCAGATCAGGATGTAGTTCTGGCAAATATTAACAGAAATGTAATACTTGATGCGCTACCAACGTTGAAAAATCAATTAAGGGTAAATGGTTTATTGCTGATTTCCGGCATATTATGGACCGATTGGGATTTAATTATGGAAAAAATATTATCTCTCGATTTAAATTTGATAAGTAAAAAACAGAAAGGAGATTGGATGATGGGTGTATTTAAAAAATAATGACTACATATATGTCAGATATGAAAATTTTAAAACTTATTTTCCTTTTCTTATTATTTACTCACGGATCTGCCTTTTCACAGCGTCCCGATACCTTACCAAAAGATCCGGTTGCTCTTTGGGATTTTATTAATAGGTCTGTTGGTGCATTGAATAATAAAGATTTAACGCTGAGGTATAATGCTTTTTCTCAGCTTTTTCAATCTTCGGCTTATTCAGATATCCAAAAGAAATTAATTTATCAGACCGTAGGAAGTATGTGGGAACGGAAATTATCGCTGTTTCCTTACATCAACAGTTATCTGGCGTTTGTTGAAATCTTAAAAGTTAAAGCTCCGTCAGAGGAGCATTTTATCTCCTGGCATAAAACATTTCAACGTTTGCTTTCCTTACCGGAAATATATACCCCATTTAAAATGGCTGATTTTATCGGTATATCAACCTTATTTTTTGAGCAACAACTTATTTCAAACGGCTCCGGAGCAAACTGGATTTTAAGGGGTGGAAATCCAGTCTGGTTATGGGAAAACCAGGAACCAAAGCTATCTTTTAATAACGTTACCCTGGTAACAGGTTACAAGACTGATACGATTCACATTATCGAAACTTCAGGTGTGTTGATTCCTTTTAAAAACCAATGGATCGGTACTGGTGGAAAATGTGACTGGTCAAGGGTTGGGCTGGAAAAGAATATTTTCGTGCTGCTTAAGCATTATAATCTGGATTTGAAAATCAATAAAATAAATGCAGATAGTGTACAATTAAGTTACCCGAATTATTTTGGAAAAAATCTGGTCCTTGGAAATTTTCAGGATCAGATGGTTTATCAGCCTGATTCCACCCTCATTTCTTATCCCCGGTTTAATTCACTGAGGGAAAACCTGGTGATTAACCAATTTGGAGAAGGTATCAAATTTAGAGGCGGATTTGCACTGGAGGGAAAATCTATTGTTGGTTTTGGATCAGCAGATAATCCGGCAACCATTACCCTGGTAAATAATAAAGCGAGAATAGCTTTTGTTGGTGCCTCAGAAAAATTTGTTCTTAAAAGACTGGATCAATTAAGTAGTCAGAAAGTTAAATCCGCCCTGTTTTTAGGAGCAGATTCAATTGTACACCCAGAACTAATTTTCAATTATAATACCCGAACAAGAACCCTGTTATTGCGAAGAGGTGACAAAGGAAAAGGAAGAAATCTGTTTTATAGTTCAGCACACCAGTTTTCCATTCAGGCTGAAGAATTAGTCATGCAAATAGATAATGATTCTGTAATGATTGGCAGAGAGGCACTTCCTATTCTAAAAAAACCGGCAGTGCGCTTTGAATCATTAAATTATTTTAATGAAAATGAATTTGAAAATTTAAAAGGATTATCAACGCAAAATCCATTGGTTTTATTACACCAGATTTGTCAACAAAAGCAAACCACCATTTTTGATGCCAGAACCTTAGCGCCACTCATTAATCCTAAATATACCCTTGAAAATATAAGATCCCTTTTATATGAATGGGTTTCCGCAGGATTTATATCTTTTCAAGAAGAAAAAAATCAGGTTATTGTAAATGAAAAGGTTAAATTAACCGTCGAAGCGGCTGATGGTAAACGCGATTTTGACCGTTTACGGATTGATTCCAAAACGGATGGTGTAAACGCCTGGTTAACCCTTTTTGATAAAAATATCAAAATTCAAGCAGTCAATTTTATTGACTTTTCCCCGCTGCACAGGGTAAGATTAATTCCGTCGGAAAATAAAATAAATCTTTTGCCAGAAAGAGTGATGCGTTTTTCAGGCGTACTAAAAGCAGGATTCACTGATTTGGAAGGTTCTGGTTTTGAATATAACTATAAACAACATCAAATTAAACTGGATAGCGTCAAGCAATTCAGGATTTTTTTAAAGGAACCAGAAACCGATGCTACAAAAATACCTGCTGCCTTTTCTTTGACTTCAGAAATTAATTCCTTTTCTGGAGTACTCGCTATTGATGCACCTGAAAATAAAGGAGGAAGAGAAAATATCTCATCTTTTCCGGTTTTAAACAGTAAAACCGGAGGAACCATATTTTATGATGGTGCTTTTGCTAAAGACACAACCCTTAAAAGAGATTCTTTTTATTTTTCCTTAGATCCTTTTATTTTCTCAGGTTTAGATAAGTTTCAGGAAAATCAGGTTCAGTTTAAAGGGAGATTGTTTTCTTATGGAATTTTTCCCGTTTTTAAGGAAATAGTTAAAATCAGGCCTTCTGATTATTCGCTTGGGTTTATTCATCTTTCACCAAAAGAAGGATATGCAGCATACAGAAATAAAGGCCGGTATTCGGGTGAAATTGATTTAAGTAACAAGGGTTTAAAGGGAAAAGGTCGGTTGGATTACCTGGGAGCAGTAATTAATGCTGAAGATTTCGTTTTTCAACCTGATAAAGTTGCAGCAAGTGCTAAAGTTTTTTCTCTGGAGGAAGAGTTAAAACCACTTGAAATTCCAAAAGTGCTTGGAAAAGAAGTAACCGTTACCTGGAAACCTTATCATGACAGCCTTTATTTAACCTCGGGAGCTCAATCATTCAATATATTTAAATCAGGCAATTATATCTTTGATGGCAGCCTCGTACTAACACCAAAAGGAGTTGGTGGAAATGGCATCTTAAACTGGCCTCAGGCTTCATTAAAAGCGGAAAAAATCGGTTTTGGAGCGAGTACAGCTAAAAGCGATACTTCCTGGCTGAAAATAAAAGGAAAATCGGAGAATGAATTGCTGCTCGAGGCATTAAATGTAACATCGAATCTCAATTTTGATAAGGGTTATGGATCCTTTGACGGTAATGATGAAAAACTGCGGACTAATCTGCCTTTTAATCAATATACTACCTCATTGATTGATTTTGATTGGAATATCAAGGAACAAATGGTGTATTTTCGATCGGATTCATCCTCTTACGGTTTGTTTTCATCGAAAGTAGCTAATCAGGATTCTCTTCGTTTTTTGGGTAGGAACGCCAGCTATAATCTGAAGGATTTTAGTCTTGAAATTGGTGGCGTTAATTTTATTAATGCTGCCGATGCTAAAATTATTCCTGATAAGGGCAAGATAAATGTTAGGGCTAATGGTATTATTGATTCTTTTACAAATGCCGTAATTATCTGTGATACGATCAATCAGAATCATAAAATTATAAAGGCTAATGTCCAGATTAAAGGTAGAAAGGATTATGTGGCCTCAGGATTTTATGAATATAATCTGCCTGGTAAAAATCAGGAAATTGCTTTTTCGTCTATTATTGGACAACGGGTAGGAAAGGGATTAATGTCGCAAAAAGCAACCGCAACGAGGGCACAAGGGGAAATTGATGCATCAGATGACTTCAGAATTGACACTAAAACAAGTTTTTATGGTAAAATAGGTCTTGCATCAGAAGATGTAAATCTTACTTTTGACGGTTATGCGAAATTGGAATCCTCGGCAATGGAAGAAAATAGCTGGTTTAGGTTAAATACAAAAGCAGATAAAAATAATCTGGTGATTGAAGCAAACAGACCTAAAGATCCGGAAGGATTTTTCCTGGAAACTGGTTTCTTTTTAAGTGCTGAAAATTCAACTATTTATCCCCGTTTCCTCCAGCCTTTACCAGTAAGAAAGGACCGACCAGTTTTCCCTGCAAATGGTTTTGTAAGGTATGACAGACTTAAGGATCAGTTTCTTTTTGGCGATTCTTTGTGTGTTTCCAGAGGAACTTGTTTGGGTAATCTGCTCGTTCTCGATGATAAAACGGCAAAGGTTACCGCTGAAGGTGATTTTAATCTGGCCTCTGGATTAAAAATGGCCGATGTTAAAGCTACCGGTTTTTTGAAAACAACTATTCCTCCCTCTCAGGAAATGGCTGATACCGGTGAGGTTCAGAAATTAGTCCTTGATCTGGATATTATTCTTGGATTAAATTTAAAAATTCCTGAAAAGTTTTTGAGAATAATGGAAAATGAAATGGCCAGTGCAGCATTCGGTTCTGAACCTGTTACCTATCTTTCCGATCTGGATTATTATAATCGATTATTAACCAGAGTACTTGGAAATTCAGAGGAAACCAAAGAGGTCCTTTCCCAGTTAAGTTCTGGCCTTTTTGAAATTCCCGCAAAATTAAATCCTTATTCATTTTTGTTCGGAAATGTGAAATTAAAATGGGATTCTGAATATCAGGCTTTTATAAATTCGAATACAAACCTTGGTTTAATAAGCTTAGGGGGGAAACCTGTAAGTAAAAAGATTAATACTTTCGTTGAATTAAGAATGCCAGCCAATAACGATGATCGGATTTATGTGTACATTAAACTGCCTAATGATATTTATTATTATTTTGGATTAAGGAAAGGTTTTCTTGAGATGAATTCAAATGATTCCCGATTTCAGGATGAGTTGATGAAAACCAAAAAACCGGACCTCCTATTAAAAATGCCAGGCGGTGAGGTTCTTGAGATTCAACCAGTTGAATCTAACAGAGCTCAAATGTTTATGCGAAGGGCCATGTCCGCTGGTAAGTAATTAATCACAAAGGCTTTGCCTGAAATCATGAATTAAGTCTTCCTCTGATTCAATACCAACGGATACTCTAATAAGACCCGCACTAATTCCAAATTTTTCGCGGACATCTATAGGCACATTTCGGTGGGACATGGTAAATGGATGCATGATTAAGGTATTAACATCTCCTAAAGTGGGCGCCAGCGTAGCTATAGTAAGTTTATTAATGCATTTTCTGGCTGCTTCTATGCCACCTTTCAATTCAAAAGATAACATACCACCAAAATATGCCATCTGCTTACAGGCGATTTCATGGGTTTCATGGTGGGAAAGCCCCGGATAATATACTTTTTCTACAGATGCATGATTTGATAAAAAGTTGGCCAGCGCCAGTGCATTGGCACTTTGTTTTTTAATTCGGATAGACAGGGTTTTAAGGCCATTATGTAATAACCACGCATCCCACGGATTTGCATTACATCCCATTAATTTAACGGTTTGCCTGATTCGTTGCATCGTTTCCGCATTTTTCCCAATGATGCACCCGGAAATGGTATTGCCATGACCATTTAAATATTTAGTGGTGGAGTGGACGACATAATCAATACCCCATTTTAACGGTTGCTGAATCATTGGCGTGCAAAAAGTATTGTCTATAACTGTGAGTTGATTATACTTTTTTGCTAACCTCACCAATTGTTCCAGATTGACACAGCATAATAAAGGATTTGTTGGTGATTCCAGATATATCAGACGAATGGAGGTATCCCTGGCAAGCAATTCTTCAACCTGATTTACATTATTTAAATCGGCAGTGATAAAAGAAATTTGATGTGGTTCAAGTATTTGCTTAAAAAAATCAGTCGTTCCCCCATAGATATCCCCCTGGGTGATTATTTTATCTCCAGGTTTTAACAGCGTCATGAGTACAGCTGAAATTGCGGCCATACCTGAACTGACTAATTGGCAACAACCACTTTCTGATAAACCAAAAGCTTCCAGGCTGGCAATTTTTTCAGCTACCGCGTCACAGGTTGGATTACCAAATCTACTATATAAATACCCTTTTTCCGATCCGGAAAAAATATCTATACCTTGTTGCAGGTCACTGAAAACAAAAGATGAAGAGGCATAAATAGGTAAGGTATGGGAAGAAGTACCCAATGGGTCAATCGTTTCTTTAACACATAAGGTTTCCGCGGACAAAATTTGTTTCTGATCCATCATAATGGTTTAAAAAGTAGTAGAACTAAGCCCCAGGTAGGAAAGGTAATGACCTGAATCAATTTTTTTTAAACTGGAAACGTCTCTGATGTAAAGATAAGTTTCGGCAATCCAGACCTTATCTTCCATCATTACATTTACACAAGCGCGAATATATTCATTTTCTTCCGGAAAAATCATATTAATTCCTTCATATTCATCAAGTAACTCAAAAGAAATAGCCGGCATTTTCAATTGATAAAGATAACCAAACACTTTGTTTTTAGAGGTAAAATCTAATACCATGCCGGGATATTGTCCCAGATCGTAAAGGTCTCCATATACAAATCCCCTGCCCATAAAATCAGCTTCTTTCCTGAAGAGACTGGAAATTTCAAGATTTAACTCAGGTAATAAGGTGCCATATACGAATAAAAGGCTCATGTTTGTTAGATTTAAATACTTTTGTAATATATTTTAATTTTCAGGAATCCTGACAAGTTTATGAAAAAGAAATCAACTGCCTTTTTAGAGGATCATCCATTCGTATTAACCGGGAATAAAAAAAACATTCCGGTTCGGATATGGTTGGATAATGTCAGAAGCGGTCTGAATGTAGGCGCAGCGTTCAGAACCGCTGACGCTTTGGGGATTGAAAAATTATATCTTTCAGGATTTACCCAGCAACCACCTCATAAAGAAATATTAAAAACTGCCCTTGGTGCAACCCAGACGGTTTCCTGGGAGTACATAGAAGATGAAGGGTTATTTTTAAAGGAATTAAAGGCGCTTGACTGGATCATACTGGTTGCAGAACAAGTGGAAGGCAGTATCTGGTTACAAGATGTTGAATTTTTGGAAGGACAGAAATATGTCATTATTTTTGGTAACGAAGTGGATGGGGTACAACCTTTATTTTTATCATTTGCCGATGCTGCAGTGGAAATTCCACAGGTAGGTTCCAAGCATAGTCTCAATGTATCTGTTTCATTGGGAATCGTTCTATGGGAAGCATTCAGAAAATTATTATAATTAAGAAGTTGTAACATGAAGATTGATCAAATCAGTGTCATAAGGAAAAATTTAAAATTGCAGAAGCCGTATGCCATTGCAGGCAGAACTATTTCTGATGTTGAAAACATTTGTTTAATGATTCAGCTGGAGAATGGAATCATTGGATATGGCGCTGCTAATCCAGCCCCCGAAGTAGTTGGCGAATCTCCAGCTGAAGCGGAAGAAGTGTTAAACAGGCTGGTTTTACCTTTGATAAAAGGGAGGGATATCAGAAGTTTCTGGCATCTTATCAGAGAAACTCAGCGATTAATTCCCAATAATCCGGGTGCTTTGGCAGCCCTTGATATTGCTTTACACGATGCTTATGGAAAATGGGCCCAGATACCAGTCACCGCTATTTACGGTAAATATTTTAAAGAACTACCTACCTCTGTAACCATTGGGATTATGGATGTGGACAATACCTTAAAAGAAGCCAGACTATTTCTTGATAACCAATTCTCTGTTTTTAAAATAAAAACCGGGGAGGATCCTGTGCTGGATGTTAACAGAATGAAAGCACTAAGAGAAGCATTTGGGAATAAAGTAACCCTTAGGGTCGATGCAAATCAAGGCTATGCTGATTCAGATTTAACCTATTTCCTGGAAGAAACAGCTTCGATGAACATTGAATTGATTGAGCAGCCATTTAAAGTGGGTCATGAAAAGGATTTGATGAAATATACTGATTTTCAGAGAGCTTTCTTTTGTGCTGATGAGTCATTAAAATCAGTTTCATCCATATTCCCCTGGTTGCAAGATAAACCATTTGGCATATTCAATATTAAATTAATGAAATGTGGCGGTATTCTAAATGCAATGGATATTGGCAGGATAGCTGATGTAGCAGGTATAGCGCTTTTTTGGGGTTGTAATGATGAAAGTTGTATCAGTATTTCAGCAGCTTTGCATGCTGCATTCGCAAATAAAAATACCCGGTATATAGATTTAGATGGCAGTTTTGATCTGGGGGAGGATTTTGTAAAAGGTGGATTTTATGTTAAAGAAGGTAAAATGGGCTTGTTTTCAGACCGTTTCGGCTTAGGATTTGAAAATCTTTGATATAGATTACCATAAAAATTTTCCTTCCAACTGATCTACCTTATCAATATCGCCAAGTCTGAATTTTATTGGAATTCCGTTTTTCTTTTCAAGAATGACTTCTATTTTGCAAAAAAAAGCGAGTGGTTTAGACATAACCCCATTAAAAGGGGAGGGATTTAATGTAGTTGAAATTTTATTTTTAAGACTAAAACTATAGATTCGGGGTTTATAATTTAAAATGGATTCTGCAACAGGTAAGCTAAGTGACTGGTATCTTAATTCAGGGATAGATTTATTCAAGATCGAAACAGATGCAGGTAATTGTGCGCATAAAGGTTTAAGCAGGATTGATAAAAGCGTCGTAAAAAATATAAAACGCATCTTACTTTTCATTTTTTACTTTTTTTGATCCTGCATACAGGTCAAACTTTAATAGCTTGCAGGGAATATTTCCGTTAAACAACGCTATTTTTCTGGACGTCCTTAATCCAATTGCCTTTGCTGCCTCTGGATTGCCTGTTATAATCCATGCCTGATAACCCTGGTATCCACTTTTAAGTTTGTCGCCTAATTTTTTATAAAATTGAGTTGCATCTTCCAGGGACATTCTGGCATCGTATGGCGGATTGACCATTAATAAACCCGGTGGGGGAGGCGGAATACTCTTTTCAAAGGCTCTGGTTTCAATGGCAATGATGTTTGAAAGGCCTGCCGCTTTTATATTGGCTTTTGCAGCGATGATTGCACTTTCACGAATATCACCCCCATAAATGCCGTAGGAAAAAGATTCCTCTTTTTTCAAGGCCTCTGATTTCACACTGGCCCATAAGGCTGCATCATAATTTGGCCACCGTTGAAAGCAAAATCCTTCTTTTCTATACTTGTTGGGAGCGATATGATGTGCATAAAAAGCAGCTTCAATCAACAGGGTGCCTGATCCACACATAGGGTCAACAAAAGCAGTATCCTTTTTCCATTGGCTCAATCGGATCATACCTGCGGCAAGCACTTCATTTAATGGCGCCTCTTCACCCTCTTCCCTATATCCTCTTCTGTGCAGTGAGGTTCCGGAAGAATCGAGAGAGACAGTAAAAGTGCGATCGTAATTATGGATATTTATTCTCAGGTCCGGATAATGAATATCAACATCAGGTCTTTCCTGAAACAAGGATCTGAAACGGTCAACTACAGCATCTTTTGTTTTTAAAGCAACATAATGAGAATGCCGGAACACTTCACCCTGGGCGATAGCATCTACAGCGATTGATCCTTTTGAGGATACATATTTTTCCCAGGGAATCTCATTGATGCAATCATAAAGTTCTGTTTCGTTATCTGCTTCAAATTTTACTATGGGAATGAGAACTCTTAAAGCAGTACTTAGACATAAGTTCAGGCGATAAACCCCTTCCAGATCGGTTTCGCAAAACACGGATCTGGTACCTGTTTCAATATGTTGAGCACCCAGGGAAAGGAGTTCATTGGCGAGGACTTCTTCAAGTCCTGCCAATGTTTTCACTATTAATTTCAAATCTTAAACTTTTTCAAATACATTTCTGACTAAGGAAGCTGCTTCCTCAAGGGCAATGGCAGACTGAACGGCCAGCCCAGATTCATCAATCATCTTTTTAGCCAGATCAGCGTTTGTACCTTGTAATCTGACGATGAGTGGAACATGAATATTTCCCATATTCTTGTATGCATCAATAACACCCTGGGCAACTCTGTCACATCGAACAATACCACCAAATATGTTAATTAGAATGGCTTTTACTGCAGGATCTTTCAAAATGATACGAAAAGCGAGTTCCACTCTTTTTGCATCAGCTGTTCCACCAACATCAAGGAAATTGGCAGGTTCACCTCCTGACAGTTTAATGATATCCATAGTAGCCATGGCCAGTCCGGCACCATTTACCATACAACCAACATTACCATCTAATTTGACATAGTTTAAATCAGATTCTCTGGCTTCAACCTCTGTAGGATCTTCTTCACTGGCATCCCGTTGTGCTTCCAGTTCCGGATGTCTGTAAAGTGCATTATCATCAAGTGTTACTTTAGCGTCAACCGCAATAATTCTGTCATCTGCCGTTTTTAAACACGGATTAATTTCAAAAAGGGAGGCATCTTCTTCTACAAAAGCCTTGTATAATTTTGAAATAAAGGAAGTCATTTCTTTAAATGCCTTTCCACTTAATCCAAGATTAAACGCTATTTTTCTTGTTTGAAAAGCCTGAAGTCCAAGCGTGGGATCGACCCATTCCTTTTGTACTTTTTCAGGCGTTTCTTCTGCAACTTTTTCAATATCCATACCCCCTTCAGTACTATAAATAATGACATTGCATTTTTTTTCCCTATCCATGAGTATGGATACATAAAACTCTTTACATGCATCAAAATCAGGAGCATAGGCATCTTCCGCTACCAGGATTTTGTTAACCAGTTTACCAGGCCCTTCCATACCGCCGGGAGTTTGAGGTGTTCTCAGATACATACCCAGTATGTTTCCTGCGTGCAATTCAAAATCAGCAGCATTTTTTGCCAGTTTTACGCCTCCGCCTTTTCCGCGTCCGCCGGCATGAATCTGTGCCTTTACAATAGCGAACGGAGAATTTGTTCTTGCTGTTAATGTCTTGTATGCCTCCATAGCCTCCGCTTTGTTCTCAGCTAAGATGCCTTCCTGAATAGCAACTCCAAATTTTTTCAACAACGCTTTACCTTGGTATTCGTGTAGATTCATAATGTACTTTATTCCGGTGGTTAATTTGTAAGTTTTAACTTCGCCGTCAAAAGTACAATTTTAACCCGCTATTTTGAAAGAAAATTTATTTAATTGGTATAATTTTCCGTTAGATTTGCTAAAATTCACTAACAATCGTTTTTTATGGAAAATAATAGTCCGATACAACTTTTACCAGAACAGCTTGCTTTTACAATTAAAATTAAAAAACCATTTGCATTACTTTCATTTTTCCTGGGTAAAATACCTACCCTATACTGGTGGGGCGTAAAAATTCAGGAAATAGACGGTCATCATGCTTGTGTATCATTACCTTATACCTGGCGCACCCAAAATCCATTTAAATCTATTTATTTTGCAGCACAATCAGGTGCAGCAGAATTAGCCTCTGGTTTACTCGCTACGATGGCAACTGAAGGAATGGGGTCTGTATCAACCTTGGTAACAGAGGTTTCCGGTACATATAGCAAGAAAGCAAATCGCACCATTTTTTTTACATGTGAACAGGGGGAAGACATCAGGAAGACGGTTTTGTTTTCTGTAAAGGAAAAACAAGCAGCAACTATTCAAACAAAAGTAACCGGAGCATTTTCCGACGGAACAATTGTTTCAACTCATCTCATAACCTGGTCATTTAAAAGTCGCTGATTTAATAAACTTTTTATTTATTTTTGTGTTACGGGGAAATATTGATAAAAATCATGTAGAAGAAAAATAATTTGTTTATGCTTAGGAGATTAGTTGAAAAATCGATGTTTGGTGTTTGTTCCTATTGGGGAGAATGGTTAGGTATCCAGTCTTCCCGCGTAAGATTATATTTCATATATATAACCTTTGTTACCATGGGGTCACCTGCAATCGTATATCTCTTTATGGCATTTTGGCTTAATTTGAAAAAATATCTGAGGCAAAGCAAAAATTTAATCTGGAATTAAATCAAAATTGAAAAGCATATTTTACCAGATTAGCACCCATCTGCAGTGCTTTTAGTCTGTTTTCAGGAGGATCGTTGTGAACTTCCTGGTTTTCCCACCCGTCTCCAAGATCGCATTCAACAGAATAAAAACATACCAGTCTTCCTTTCCAGAAGAGACCAAAACCCTGAGGTGACTTTCCATCGTGGGCGTGAATTTTGGGTAAACCAGATGTAAAAATAAATTTCTGCCTGTAAATTTCGTGTTCAAAGGGAAGTTCAATAAACTCGAGCTCAGGGAATACTTTTTTCATAGCTGGTCGGATAAACGGATCCATCCCATAGTTGTCATCTATGTGCAAAAATCCGCCGCCAATCAGGTATTGCCTCAAATTTAAGGCTTCCCTGTCGGAAAATACCACATTTCCGTGTCCTGTTAAATGTACAAAAGGATAATTGAATAGTTCGGTATTGCCCACATCGACGGTACCGTAAGCCGGATCCAGATTTGTTCCCATGTTTTTATTACAAAATTGTGCCAGATTGGGAAGTGCTGTAGGATTGGCATACCAGTCACCACCACCATTGTATTTTAATAATCCCAGTTTTAAAGCAGGTGGTTCAACTTGGCTAAAAAAGGAAAATACCAATAGGAGTAATAGCGGCATTGGATTATATTTTGTTTCTTAAAATAAGACATTGCGCAGCAAAAATACCTGCAGTCTCCGTTCTTAATCTATTTTCACCCAAATGTACTGACATAAAATGATGGTTTTTTGCAAACTGAACTTCTTTTTCATCAAAATCTCCTTCAGGTCCGATTAAAACCAGGCAATCCGTTTCAGATGGTATAACATCAAAAAGATGATTTTTGGTTGTATGGTCAATATGAGCTATAAATCTGTGCTTTTCTTTGGCATTTTTTATTAAATCCTGAAAAAGGGTCAGTCCGTTTAATACAGGAAAATAAGGATTCCCGGATTGCTTGCCAGCGGTACGGATTATTTTTTCCAGACGATCCATTCTCAACGTACTCCTTTCCCCGTGAATGGACAGGACAGGGGTAATCTCGTCAATACCAATTTCTGTTGCCTTTTCTAAAAACCATTCAAACCGTTCCATTTGTTTTGTTGGACCAATAGCAAGATGCAGTTTGTATTTTTTTTTTGGAATAAAATCAGTCTTTTCCAATTTAACAGAAACGGTTTTTTTATTACTGGAAAATACATATCCTTCCGCTTTAAGCCCATTTCCATTCAACAAATGGACCAGATTACCTGATTTTTGCCTGAGAACCTGTTGTAAATGTTTACTTTCGTCTTCATCAAGGGTGATGTACCCTTCGGAAATTTCTTTAAAATAAAAATAATTCATTTTGGTAAACTATAAAAATCGGTAAAATCGTTTCTGTAAAAATGCAAAAAAGTTTGTAAAGTTTCACGGTACTTAAAATTTGGAACATTAAAGCCAAATAAGTTGTTATTTTTGCATCTTTTATTAATCACGCTAACCTATTGAACGGATGAGCATTCTAAGTATGGCAGGTCAATTGATGTTGAGTTTATCTATTCTCATCATATTACATGAATTAGGACATTTTATTCCAGCCAGATTATTTAAAACCAGAGTTGAAAAATTTTATTTATTTTTTGATCCTTGGTTTTCTCTTTTTAAAATAAAAAAAGGGGAGACGGAATATGGTATAGGCTGGCTTCCACTTGGGGGTTATGTCAAAATATCAGGTATGATTGATGAAAGTTTTGACGCTGCTCAAATGGCTCAGGATCCTCAACCCTGGGAGTTTCGATCAAAACCGGCCTGGCAAAGACTCATTATCATGCTGGGTGGTGTTACGGTCAATTTTATCCTGGGTTTTATTTTATTTGGTATGACCTTGTTTATATGGGGAGAAACCTATTTCCCAGCTTCACAGGTAAAAGAAGGTATTGCTGTTGATTCCCTGGGAAGAGATTTAGGTCTGATAGACGGGGATAAGATTCTTAAAATAGGGGATAAGCCTTTCGACGAATTTAATGACCGATTAATAATAAGAGGAATCGTAATAGACAATGCTAAAACAATCGAAGTACTCAGAAATGGAGAGAAAGCAATCATTTCTGTAGATGACAAATGGGTTGATATCTTATCCAGGTATGAAAATAAAAGTAATTTTTTATTTTCCGCAAGACTTCCTTTTGAAATTAGTTCTGTAAGTAAGAATAGCCCTGCCGAAAAAAGTGGACTTAGGAAAGATGATGTAATCCTGGGCTTAAATAATATAAATACCCCATATTTTAATGATTTTGTAAAAGCAATCAAGCCATTTCCTGGTAAGGATGTCTTAATTAAGGTATTAAGAGGTAAGGATACGATTTCGGTTCCAGTTAAAACTACGAGAGATGCTAAAATAGGTGCTTATACCTACCCTTACAATCATTATTTTAAATCTGAGGTAAGGGAATATACTCTTTTACAGGCTATACCTGCAGGCTTTGTTATGGGGAGCCAGTTTCTCGGAGATCAGTTCAAAGCCTTTGGTCAGATGTTTAAAGGAAAAATTAAAGCATCAGAAAGTTTAGGTGGTTTTGGTTCTATTGCTTCTATGTATGGCGATAGCTGGATTTGGGAACGGTTCTGGAAAATGACAGCCATCCTGAGTTTAATTTTAGGCTTTATGAACCTTTTACCTATTCCTGCCCTGGATGGTGGTCATGTGATGTTCCTGCTGTATGAAGTCGTGACAGGCAGAAAGCCTTCTGATAAATTTATGGAGGTTGCCACCATGGTAGGTTTTATTCTCATTTTGTCATTAGTAATTTTCGCTAACGGCCTGGATATATTCAGGAATTTTTTCAATAAATAATGCCATGCAATATTTTGAATGGTTTGATTTGCCAGTATCTCTTTTTCCGGATGTAAGCTTATTGAAGCAACGGTTTTTGAAAAGAAGTAAGTTGTACCATCCAGATAAATTTACCCTTGCTTCTGAGCTGGAAAAAGAAAAAGCACTGGAGTTATCCGGCTATAATAATCAGGCATTCAATATTTTAAATGATCTGGATAAACGAATTCAATATATTTTAGATGAATTTGGGTTATTAAAGGATGACAAGGAAGTTATGTCTAATGATTTCCTTATGAAAATGATGATTTTTAATGAGGCAATTACTGATGTAGAAGATAATCCTGATGCTTTTTCAGCGATCTGGGATGATTTACTTGATTGGGAAAAGGAATTAAATAAGGAGCTGGAATCCTGTGCATCTTTAACTCCGTTAAATCTTGAAAATGCCCGAAGACTGAAAACTTATTATTATAAACGGAAATATTATTTGAGAATTAAAAATAATTTATCTAAATTCGCACTGCCTTCGAAATAAGGTATGACGCGCTCGCCGGAGTGGCGGAATTGGTAGACGCGCTGGACTCAAAATCCAGTAACAGCAATGTTGTGCGGGTTCGATTCCCGCCTCCGGTACATTAAATTTTACTCTCAAAATGTTATAACCGAATCAGGTTCAACTTGATTCGGTTTTTTTATTTCCTTTACAATAAAATTATTTCTCTAAAAATAATTTTATCGTTTTTTTTACTTCTAAAAGTAATTTCATATGCTCCTTTTTTTTCAAAATATAAGCCAATGATGCTGTTTGCATAAATTTTAATCCTGGTTTCAGGATAAGTTTTTATCTCCGTGTCAGCGGTTATTTCATAATCATTTACCTCGTAAGTGTTCCATCTGTCTAAACTTGTTTCTTCAACTTTTGATAAAGAAACTTGCTTTTCCTGTGATTCCATTTCCAGTAGCCCTGTTTCGGGAGATGCTTCAATCATGCCCGATAAACTTAGAAAAAAACCTGTTCCTCCAAGGAGAAAAAAAATAAAAAGCAAATAAAATTCAATACGCGAGGCACTTGCCTTCGTTTCAATGGTACGTTGCATCCGACTTAAATTTAGGTATGATATTTTATCTCTAAGTATTTACAGGAGAGATAAAAACAAATAATTAATTTAACATATAAGTTAAAAACATATATGTATGAGCAAAATATTCCTTCCGCATCAAATATAAGTTCAGGATTCCATAAAAAGAAAATATATATAAAAAAAATCTATATGTAAATTGTAATTAATTTGATTAAAATATTGAATATTAGTAATTTATATATTAAAAATAATTTTACTACATTCTAAAGGGGTGTCTATTTCTCCCAACTTTAACCTCAATTCCTCATACCCTTCCATTAATTTAAACTTATTTTCCATTTTGATCAGATTTTCGAAACTTTTTGCAAGTGCTTTGCCCTGATGTATTGGATTTACGATTTCCTGCACTAATGGTTTTTGAAGTATTAAATTAACCAAAGATATAAACCGGACCTTTACCAAGCACTTTGCCAGTAAATAATTGAGGAAATTGGTTCGGTAAAAAACAATTTGCGGAACATTGAATAATGCAGTCTCCAGGGTTGCTGTTCCAGAGCACACAATCGCATATTGCGCTCTGGAAAGGATTTGATAAGTATTCTTTCCAAATGATAAATTAGTGGGCTGTGGATTAATTAAGGTATGGAATAATTCATCTGATAATCCTGGAGCCTGAGCCATTTCAAAATGAAAGGCCGGATTATTGAGGACAAGGGGTAAGAGAAGGGGTATATGTTTACTGATTTCCTGCTTTCTGCTACCTGGCAATAACGCTACTACTATACTGGATTTATCTGTTGACTGAACTTTCCCTTGCAAAGGTGCTGATGCGTTTTTAAAATTTTGAATATGTTGAACGAGGGGATGTCCAACATAGTGTACGTGTAAATGTTTAGATAGGAAATATGATTTTTCAAAAGGGAGAATTGCCAGCCTGATTTGCGTATATTTTTCAAGATATTTAATTCTGCTCTCATGCCAGGCCCAGATCTGAGGCAAAATATAATAGGTTACGGGTATATTCTTTTTGAAAGCCCATTTTGCCATTTTTAAATTAAAACCTGGATAATCAATGAGTATGAGGATATCCGGATTAAATTTGGTTATATCTTTTCTGGCAAATTGAAAATTTTTAAATATAGGGATCAGATTTTTGAAAACCTCCATAAAACCCATAAAAGCCAGGGTATTGTAGTGTTTAACAATATGGGCACCAGCACGTTCCATTTCATTACCACCCCAGCCACGAATGTCGGGGGTGGGGGTATATTTTTTAAGTGCAGTAATTAAATTTCCGCCATGTAAATCGCCAGATGGTTCACCTGCAATTATATAAATCTTCATGAAAGGGTCATTGCTTCTTTGCCGTAAACAAATAGCCATAACAGGACAAGCAAAAAAGTAGCAATAAGAATGCCCCGCATTTCTTTAGTTCGCCTGCGCTTATCGAACAGGTGAAATGGAATCAGATTGAAACAAATGGCCAGAATAGCAACCGTTTTGTTATCGAGCAACATATCTTCTTTTGAAACGCTGGAAAAGAGCCAGGCCGATATTTTTTCATTCACCAGTAACAAAACAGCATAACTGATAAATGGAACCGTTAAGCCAAATAAAATGCCTTTTGCTATGTCAATATGTTGATTTGATCTCATTTTGTTCATACGTCTATTTTTCCATTATTTTCAAAGAAGCTAATGATTTATAGTTGGTCAAATCATGATGAGAGGGGACTACGGAAATATAACCTGCCTGTAATGCTTTAATGTCTGTATCCTCATCTTCATCTTCATTAATAAATTTTCCCGTTAGCCAGTAATAGGATTGTCCTCTTGGGTCAGTTCCGGTTACATATTCTTCTACCCATCTGGAATTAGCTTGTTTACACACTTTCAATCCTTGGATAACCTGTCCTTTTTTTGCAGGTATGTTTACATTCAATAAACTACCTGAAGGAATCCCTTTTTCTAAAACAAAGGAAATGATATAGGAAATCCATTCCTTACCTGGTTCAAAATCTGCATCCCAATTGAAATCAAGCAGAGAAAATCCGATGGATGGAATTTTTTCCAGCGAAGCTTCCATTGCTGCTGAGAGGGTACCGGAATAAATAATATTTATAGCTGCATTTGAGCCATGATTGATACCTGAGACACAAAGGGCTATTTCGCGATCTTTAAATAGAATGTTTTTTGCCAGTTTTACACAATCAACCGGGGTTCCTGAACATTCCCAGGCCTGTACTTCAGGATGAATCTTAACGGGATGCAGCCTTAACGGTTGTTCGATAGTAATGGCATGTCCTTTTCCTGATTGGGGTGAATCAGGAGCAACCACAACTACTTCACCAAATGTCATAGCCACTTCTATCAACGCTTTTATACCCGGCGCACCAATGCCATCATCGTTGGTTACAAGTATTAATGGTCTTTTCATTTTCAATTATTTTGGGCAAAGTTATATGTTTTCCGATTCATTTAAACACATTGATGCTTTTTCAGGTTTAAGAGGTAATTTTGTAATTAAAATTAAGTTCAATATGGCCAATTCGCCTAAAAATGGTTTGCTGCTGGTTAATCTGGGTACGCCTGATTCTCCTTCCCGATGGGATGTCTATCGGTATCTGCGTGAATTTTTAACCGACGCCAGAGTTATTGATTATCCCTGGCTAGCCCGTCAAGCCTTGGTTCAGGGTATTATAGCGCCATTGAGATCTGGTTCATCTTCAAAATTATATAAGCAGCTCTGGACGCCTTCTGGTTCGCCGCTCAAGGCTTATGGTATCAAAGTTGCAGATGGATTACATGGGTTATTAGGGGATACCTGGTGTGTTGAACTGGCTATGCGATATCAAAATCCGTCCATATCAGCTGCATGGAAAAGATTAAAGAAACAGCAGATTTCCCATTTATATGTTTTGCCACTTTTTCCCCAATATGCTTCGGCTACCACTGGCTCAGTGCACGATGAAGTCATGAGAATCCTGAGAAAGGAACAAACAATTCCTGGGGTTACCTTCATAAATTCCTATTGTGATTTCAAACCTATGATTCAGATTTTTGCAGATAATGCCAGAAAATTTGATCTTCCTGGGTACGACCATATTCTTTTCAGTTATCACGGACTTCCTCAGAGGCAACTAAAAAAGGCAGATGAATGTAATCATTGTCTTAAATCAAAAGACTGCTGTCAAACCATGACAATGGTAAATCAGTTCTGTTATTCAGCACAATGTCATGCAACTACAAAAGCAATAGCAGCAGAACTTCATTTAAAGGAGGGAACTTATACTACTACTTTTCAAAGCAGACTGGGACCGGATAAATGGGCACAACCATATACCAGCGAGGTGCTGGATCACTGTGCTGAACAAGGTGCTAAAAGATTACTCGTTTTCTCGCCTGCTTTCGTAGCTGATTGTTTGGAAACACTCATAGAAATAAGTGTGGAATATCAGGAGGAATTTGTCGAGAAAGGAGGTGAAAAGGTGGATCTGGTTCCCAGTTTAAATGATGACCCAAGATGGATTTCAGCATTAAAAGAGTTACTTCTTTCATACGTTAAATAGAGGCAATGATTGGCTTTTCTGACTTAATGAATCTGCTTAAAAAGAAATCTTATGAGCCTGTCTTCTTTTTGCATGGGGAGGAGTCCTATTTTATTGATGTTATCTGTGATTATATAGAGGAAAACTTGCTTTCTGATTCCGAAAAGGCTTTCAATTTTTCCATATTTTATGGAAAAGATTCAGATTACCGACCCGTTGTTGATACTTGCCGGAAGTATCCGCTTATGGCCGACAGGCAACTGGTTATACTTAAGGAAGCTCAGGATATGAAAACACTGAAAGACCTTCAGGGATATATATCATCTCCAACCTCCTCGACCATACTAGTGATTGCCCATAAAAATGGCAAACTCAATATGAATACTTCGCTGGGAAAGGTTTTAAAAGAAAAAGCAATTGTTTTTGAATCTAAACCTTTATATGATAATCAGGTGGGTCCCTGGATTGAATCCTATCTTTCAGACAAGAAAAGAAAAATCGATCCGGAATCTGCTTCCTTAATAGCATCAAATATTGGGAGTGACCTTCAAAAATTAGTTAATGAGATCAATAAGTTAATATTAAACGTTCCACAGGGAAATATCATTACAAAGGGGGATATTGAAAAACACATTGGAATAAGCCGAGAGTTCAATGTCTTTGAACTTCAAAAAGCATTGGCCTCAAAAGATTTGCTGCTGGCTAACAAAATTGTTTCTTACTTTGCTGATAGTGGTAAAAACCAGAATATTCCTGTCATTTCATCTGTTTTTTCCTTTTTTAATAAAGTTTACAGATATCACTTTGTTGCTCATTTGACGGAAAAGGAACAGCTGGAAGCCCTGGAATTAAAAAACAACTATTTCTTAAAAGATTATAAACTGGCTGCTTCAAGATTTCCTGTGCAAAAAGTTATAGATATTATTCAACAATTAAAGGAAGCTGATTTACACGCTAAAGGCATTCAATATCAGGCAACCTCAAAACCAGGGGATGATATATTAAGGCAATTAATTTGGCAGATTTTACATTAATTTTAATAATTACGCTTGATTTTTATATTTTTTCATTTAAATTTGTATCCTGATTAAATTATTTCTAATGATGAACCTATTTGTTACCTGGCGTTGGCGTATTTCCTCCTTAAAAGGTGATTAGGCATGCCATGTAAGTAATATGATAACGCGGTTTGTCGGGTCTCCTGACAAACCGTTTTCTTTTAAATGAAAATGATGATGATAAAGGACAAAGTACGTTTGAAAACAGTCATTTCAAGACAATTAGCAGATTTTCTGACACCAGTCTCCCTTTATTTAAAGGTGAGGGACGCTTTTACTGATCCTGTTTTACTGGAATCAAATGATTTTAGCAGTGCTTCAGATTGTTTTTCTTACATAGGATTACAATCTATTGCAAGTATTTCGGTATCAAATGGTTGTATCACCTTACAAAGTCCTGAAACAGGAAGTCAGGTATTGAAAATAGATAATGAATATACAGTTCCCTCTGTTTTAAAGGCGTTTATCTCTTCATTTGAAGTAGATGATCATGCGCATTTACCTGTATTCAACGGCTTTTTTGGCCATGTAGGATTCGAAGGCGTTCAGTATTTTGATACCCTCACCTTTGATCTGGAAAAGAAAAAACAGGATATTCCGGATATCAGATTTTCTCTTTACAAATATATTATCGCAATAAATCATTATAAAAATGAATTATTTATCCTGGAAAATCTGTTGCAGGGGGAGCAACCTTCTGATCATAAATTAAAAGCGCTTCTTAGTAATCAGAAAATACCTGAGTATCCCTTTTACCTGGAGGGAAATGAAAAGAGTAATCTGACAGATGAAGATTTTTTAGCCTTGGTTCAACTTGGCAAGCATCACTGTCAGATTGGTGATGTGTTCCAGATTGTTTTCAGCAGGCAATTCAGTCAGCAATTTAAAGGGGATGAATTTAATGTTTACAGGGTACTTCGATCTATCAATCCTTCCCCGTATCTTTTCTATTTTGATTATGGCAGTTATAAGATTTTCGGTTCCTCGCCCGAAGCGCAAATAATTGTCAAAGAAAATAAAGCATTTATTAATCCAATAGCAGGAACCTATAAAAGAACTGGCGATCTTTTAGAGGATGCCCAAAGAGCAAAGGATTTAGCCGGGGATCCAAAAGAAAATGCAGAACATATTATGCTGGTTGATTTAGCAAGGAATGACCTGGGAAGACATGCTATGAGCGTAGAAGTTAAAAAATTAAAGGAAATTCAATATTACAGCCATGTAATTCACCTGGTTTCCACCGTAGAAGGGAATTTATCTCCTGATACCAATCCCTATCAGATTTTTGCAGACACCTTTCCGGCGGGCACCTTGTCAGGGGCGCCAAAATATAAAGCCATTGAATTAATAAGTAAATATGAAAATCAATCCAGAGGTTTTTATGGGGGATCTATTGGATGTTTAGGGTTCAACGGGGAAATAAATCAGGCTATAGTGATCAGATCTTTTTTAAGTCTTAATCATACGCTCTTTTATCAGGCTGGTGCAGGTATAGTGCAGGTAAGCGATCCTGAAAGTGAATTGCAAGAGGTAAATAATAAATTGGGTGCACTTAAAAAGGCATTGGTAGAAGCAGAAAATATTGGTAAATCAGCAAAATTGGTATGAAAATTTTAGTTGTTGATAATTATGATTCCTTTACCTATAATCTGGTTCAGTATATCTGGAATATTACAGGTGAATTACCTGATGTCGTCAGAAATGATGCCATTTCTTTAGAAGAAGTGGATCAATGGGATGTAATTATTCTTTCTCCGGGTCCTGGTCTGCCTGCCGATGCAGGAATTATGCCACAAATTATTCAAACCTATTTTAATAAAAAACCAATTTTAGGTGTTTGCTTAGGCCATCAGGCTATTGGTGAGGCCTTTGGCGCGGCGTTGAATAATTTATCAAAGGTTTATCATGGCGTATCTTCTGTGATTTCTGCCCTGAATATAAATGAACCTCTTTTTAAGGATCTTCCTACCCATTTTGAAGTGGGCAGGTATCATAGCTGGGCAGTGAGAAAAGATTCATTACCTGAGGATCTGGTCATCCTTTCGCAGGACGAGGAAGGGGAAATAATGGCAATGAAACATCATTCATTCCCTGTATATGGCGTGCAATTTCATCCGGAATCCATTATGACACCTTTTGGTAAAAAAATAATTGAAAACTTTTTAAGGCTGATTTAATAAAAATTTTACAGGCATGAAAGAAATCTTAAACAGATTATTTGAGCATGATAAATTATCGAGGAGCGAGGCAAAAGAGGTGTTGCTAAATATCGGTTCAGGGGCATATAATGATATTCAAATTACTGCCTTTACAACGGCTTTCAATATGAGACCATTAACGCTCGATGAATTACAGGGATTCAGAGATGCTCTGCTGGAATTATGTGTGAAAGTAAATGTAGATGGAATGGCTACTTTAGATATCGTTGGAACAGGAGGCGATAACAAGAATACTTTTAATATTTCAACTTTATCCTGCATAGTAGTTGCCGGTGCAGGTTATAAGGTTACTAAACATGGGAGTTATGGTGTTTCTTCTGCTGTTGGATCATCAGATGTACTTATTCAACTTGGATATCCATTTTCAAATAATCAGGATGACCTGTTAAACCAGCTGGAAAAGGCTAATATTTGTTTTTTACATGCGCCTCTCTTTCATCCCGCATTAAAAACAGTAGTACCAGTGCGAAAACAGCTGGGCACCAAAACATTTTTCAATATTATGGGCCCATTGGTTAATCCAATACAACCTACACATCAAATGTTTGGTACCTTTAGCCTGGAACTCCTCAGGTCCTATCAATATATTATGGAACAGTCCGGTCGTAAATTTTCAATCATTTATGCTTTAGACGGTTATGACGAAATTTCATTGACGGGTGATATTAAATGGGTATCAAACGAAAATGAAAAATTATTGAAGCCGGATAGTTTTAATTTACAGCAAGTGAAAAATATCGATTTACATGGAGGTGAAACATCAGAAGAGGCAGCTGCTATTTTTATTTCCGTTCTTGAAAATAAAGCGACTGAAGCACAACGAAATGTTGTATTGGCAAATGCAGGTTTAGCCATTCATACCATTCATCCTGAAAAATCACTCATCGATTGTGTTGAGGAAGCCCGGGAGAGTATTGAAAGTGGAAATGCACTAAGTACACTTAAAAAATTAATCTCGTAAATGGAAGATATACTGAATAAAATAGTGGCGGCAAAAAAAAAGGAAGTAGAAAGCCTTAAAAAAATTGAAAATGAGGCTTCTTTTGCTAAATATCCTCTTTTCAACAGAGTGCCATATTCTTTAAAGCATTTTATTCTGGATGAGCACAAAACAGGTATTATAGCTGAATTTAAAAGAAAATCGCCATCAAAAGGAATAATAAAAGATCAGGCAAATCCAACATTAATAACCCGTGCCTACTTTGAAAGTGGTGCTTCAGCATTATCCATATTAACCGATTTTTCCTTTTTTGGCGGTTCCCTTTCCGATTTATCGGAAGCCAGATTGTTTAATCCCTTACCCATTTTAAGGAAGGATTTTATCGTTGATGCCATCCAGATTATAGAAGCAAAAGCTATCGGTGCAGATGCTATATTACTGATAGCGGAATGTCTGTCAGATTCTGAAATTAAAAATTTTTCTAATATTGCAACAGATCTTGGTCTGGAGGTTCTGCTTGAGGTACATGAAAAAGAACAATTGGATAAATGGAATCCAGCTATTCATCTGGTCGGTGTAAATAATCGGAATCTTAAAACCTTTGAGGTCTCCGTTCAGCATAGTTTTGATATGCTTCCTTTAATGCCCGCAGAGGTAATTAAAATTGCAGAGTCAGGTATTAATAATACCGATACGCTGGTTGAACTTAAAAAGGCGGGTTTTAATGGTTTTCTGATTGGAGAATTTTTTATGGCTCAGGAAAATACGCCGTTGGCAGCAGCTACGTTTATGAATGATTTTTCGGATAAATGGTATCGATGGAAATTGAATAATGAAAAATAAAGATTTACTCATTAAAGTATGTGGTCTAACCATACCTCAAAATATTGAGGAAATTGTTCAATTGAATCCAGCTTTGATTGGTCTCATTTTTTATGAAAAATCACCCCGCCATGTTGACACTTTTACTTTATCCTCCTGGTTTAAATCAACAGGTAATGCACTGCTGGGAAATAGTAAAAAAGTCGGGGTTTTTGTTAATGAGGAACCTGAGATTATTTTATCCAGATGTCTGGATTTTGAACTACATTTTATACAACTTCATGGAAATGAAGATATAACTTATATAAATTCACTGAATATTTTATTAAAGGCAAATCATCTTGAACATATCCGGTTAATTAAAGCTTTTGGGGTGACGGATGATTTTGATTTTAAAGCAATTTCAGTATTTGAAATCTTTATTTCTTATTTTTTGTTTGATACCAAAACAGAGTTGAAAGGAGGTAGTGGTGTGAAATTTAAGTGGTCTAAATTAGATGAATATAAAGGTAATACACCGTTTCTATTAAGTGGAGGCATTGGTCCGATTGATTATTTGGATGTTCTAAATTTAAATCACCCTAAACTGGCAGGTATCGATTTAAATAGTAAATTCGAAATTTCCCCAGGTTTGAAAAATGTTTCTTTATTACAACTTTTTCTGCATAGTTTAAATGAATTTAGGTTAAACTCAAAATATTAAAAAATGATACAATTGAGTGAGAATGGATATTATGGCTCTTTTGGAGGCGCCTACATTCCTGAAATGCTTTATCCAAATGTCAAGGAATTACAGGATAACTATGTAAGCATGATATATGCCGATGATTTCCAGCGTGATTTCTACCATTTATTAAAAGATTATGTGGGAAGACCTACACCTTTATATCTGGCTGAAAATTTGTCTGCAAAATATAAAGCTACTATCTATCTGAAAAGAGAAGATCTTTGTCATACAGGAGCCCATAAAATTAATAATACGATTGGTCAGATTTTACTGGCAAAAAAGTTAAATAAAAAAAGAATTATTGCAGAAACAGGGGCAGGTCAGCATGGTGTTGCTACGGCTACAGTCTGTGCCCGTATGGGTCTGGAATGCATCATTTACATGGGTGCCGTCGATATAAAAAGACAAGCGCCTAATGTGGCCCGTATGAAAATGTTAGGAGCAACCGTTATTGCTGCTACTTCAGGTAGCCAAACCCTAAAGGATGCGACCAATGAAGCCATCAGAGACTGGATAAATAATCCGGTTGATACGCACTATATCATCGGATCAGTGGTCGGTCCTCATCCATATCCGGATCTGGTTGCGCGATTTCAGTCTGTCATTTCTGAGGAAATGAAATCACAATTACTTGAAGCAACAGGAAGAGAAAACCCTGATTTGATCATTGCCTGTGTAGGAGGTGGCAGTAATGCTGCAGGTGCCTATTATCATTTTTTGAATGATCAGGATGTCAGACTCATTGCTGTTGAAGCAGCCGGGGAGGGGGTTTACTCGGGTAAATCAGCAGCCACCAGTGTTTTAGGTACCGAAGGTATAATTCATGGCAGCCGAACTTTACTGATGCAAACTAAAGATGGTCAAATAGTGGAACCTCATTCTATTTCTGCCGGATTAGATTATCCGGGTATTGGACCCTTACATGCTCATCTGATTACTACCGGCAGGGCGGAAGCGGTCAGTGTTACAGATGAAAATGCGCTTAAAGCAGCTTTTGAACTATCCAGAATGGAGGGAATAATACCCGCCCTTGAAACAGCGCATGCCATTTATGCCCTTGAGGATATTTCATTTAAATCATCAGATGTAATAGTTATAAATCTTTCAGGCCGTGGAGACAAAGATTTGAACACCTACATGGATCATCTGGATAATTTTTAATTAAAGAAATGATGAAAAATAGAATCACCAGATTATTTGAGAAAAATCCTAAGGATTTATTAACTGTTTATTTTACAGCCGGTTATCCAAAGTTAAACGATACAACGGGGATTATTTGCGCTTTAGCCGAATCAGGTGCCAGCATCATCGAAATTGGTATTCCATACAGTGATCCACTGGCTGATGGACCTGTAATTCAGGAAAGTGGCATGGCTGCCATTTCAAATGGAATGACTTTAGCCGTTTTATTTGAACAGCTTTCAGACATACGAAGTAAGACCCAAATACCACTGATATTAATGGGTTACTTCAATCAATTATTACAATACGGGATAGATTCATTTTTAGCAGATTGTGTAAGTACAGGCATAGACGGATTAATAATACCTGACTTACCGCTGTTGGAATATGAACAATTTTATAAGGAGAAATTTGTTGAAAAAAATATTTCTGTCAGTTTCCTGATAACGCCTCAAACGGAGGAATCAAGGATAAAAAAAGTGGATGCGCTGTCAACTGGTTTTATTTATGTGGTCTCTGATTCTTCGATAACGGGCATGAAATCGGGTATCTCATCTCAACAATTAGCATATTTTGAAAGAGTAAAGGCATTACAGTTAAAAACGCCTCAATTAATTGGATTTGGTATCAGTGATAGAAATAGTTTCCTGACAGCCTGCCAATATGCCAATGGGGCCATTATCGGAAGTGCATTCATTAAACATCTTAAAGACAAACCTGTCGTTGGAAAATCGACAAATGAATTTGTCAATTTCATTTTAAAAGAATAATGAATTGAATCGGAAAAGGTATTTGTTTTTCTTACCATTTTCCAGAATGATATATTTTTCTTTTAACAGTTGATTAGCCGAAATGGTATCTTCTCCTGAAGAGACTTTCTCTTTGTTAATTTTTAAAGCATTGTTTTGAATAGCTCTTCGTACTTCACTTTTTGAGGTTAATATCTGGCTTTCGGTTGTTAATAAATCATTAATATTCAGGTTTTTACCTAAATCATTTAAAGTAAGATCGAAAGTAGGTATTTCACAGGCAATCATTTCCAGTTCTGACTCTGAGAGCAGATCCATTGGATTATCTCCAGACTTATTAAATAGCAAATCAGTCACGGTAAGTACGGAATGATAGGCACTTTTCCCATGAATCCTGATAGTCAGTTCTTCTGCCAATAGTTGTTTTTGTTCCCTGATATCGAGTTCTTTTTCTCTTCTTTCAATTGTTTGCTGGTCATGAAGGGTAAAGTATCTGGTAAACGTTGGTATATCTGCGTCGGCAGCATTGATCCAAAACTGATAAAACCGATATGGACTGGTTAATTGACTATCCAGCCAAATATTTCCCTCAGCTGATTTTCCAAATTTAGTTCCGTCTGCTTTTGTCAATAGCGGCGTTGTAAGGGCATAGGCCTTTCCTCCTATATTCCGGCGAATAAATTCTGTTCCTGATGTAATATTTCCCCATTGATCAGAGCCTCCCATTTGTAATTTACATCCATAATCGTTATACAAACATTGAAAATCATAGGCTTGTAACAGTTGATAGCTGAATTCTGTAAAGGAAATCCCATTTTCTAATCTGTTTTGAACAGAATCTTTAGAAAGCATATAATTCACGGTCAATGTTTTCCCAGCCACTCTAAGAAAATCAAGAATGTTTAAATCTTTGTAAAAGTCTAAATTGTTTATAAAAATGGCAGGATTTTCGTGGTTTGTGAAATCAATTAATTTTTTGAACTGCTCCTTTTGAAAATCCAGGTTAGTATCCAGTTCAACATAACTTTTAAGTTGTCTTTCTTTATCCTTTCCGGAAGGATCTCCAATTCTGCCGGTTGCACCACCCAGCAATACAATTGGTTTGTGACCGTATTTTTGTAGCAGGGTAAGCAGCATTATCTGAACATAATTTCCAATAGTCAGGGAAGGTGCTGTTGGGTCAAACCCTATATAGGCAGTTACTTTTTCGGTTTTTAATAAATCCTCCAATCCAGGTGTTACATCTTGTAACATCCCTCTCCATTTCAATTCTGATAAAAAATCCATTTTAAAAAATTTAATTGCAAAAATAGTTATTTTGGAATGAAAAAGGTCAATTAATGTATTGAAATTAAACCTATGAATGTTTTAATTATTGAAGATGATCTGTTGTTTGCGACTCGTCTGGAGGCTATTCTTTCGGAGACAACCTACCAATTTGCAGGTCATTGTTATGATGCTAACGAAGCTAAAAGCTGGCTGAGTAAAAATAAATGTGATGTGGCTTTAATTGATGTACACCTGGGTACAGGGCCCAATGGGATTGATATTTCAAAGGAATTTAAAGAAATGGATATTCCGGTTGTATTTATTACCGCTTTTCCAAGTGATGAGATTTATAATGCTTCTCTTCACGATAATGAAAGTTATTTCCTGGTAAAACCGTTTGATAAGTATACTTTAAGCAGTGTGCTGGACAAAATCGACAAAAACAGGAGAGGGGCTACTTTTATTTTGAAAGACAATAATCAGTTGGTTAAAATGGAATGGAGCCAGTTGTCCTATATTGAGGTTGATGGCAATTACTGCGTTTATCATTTTATAAATAAAAGAATTGCCATAAAAAACTCCTTAGTTAAAATTTTAAATGAAAATAAACTGAATAGTCCATTGATTCAGATTCATAGAAATTTTGCAGTAAATAAATTTAAAATAAGTAATCTAAATAAAAAGGATTCCTGGCTTGAATTGAATGAAATCAGAATACCTATCGGAGCAACATATTTAAATGAAGTGGCTTTACAATACAAATTATTATTAAAATGAAAAAATATGTATTTATAATCTTCATCTTCTGTTTTTTTTCTTCTATTGCACAAAAATCAGATTCCGGTTATCCATATTTATCTCAATTTATTAAAGATGAAATTTCAATTCATCTTAATAATATGGTTGATTTTGAATTTGATGAATATGGAAGGGCCTGGATTTTATTAACTAACAGTCTGGTACTTTATGACGGTAATAAATTCGAATCCTTTCCTTATGCACAATTAGAAATTCCCGATTATTCATATAAGGAAATATATAAAAATGCATCAGGTGGACTTTATCTGGTAGGATTTAGAAATTTTGCTTTTCAGCAGGGTTTAAAAGTAAATCCAAATGTAGTGATTCTAAATTCATTATTAAAAACATGGTCTCCATTGGAGGCTGAGATGGTTGATATCAAAGGAAATTTAAAAAATTTTTATGGATTCGAAAAACATACCGCTCTCATTAATAAAAAAGGTTTTTTTTACCTTAAAAATAAGGATAAATGGATTAAAAAATTTAAAATACCCAATCCCAAAATAACGACTATTTTTCCGGCAAACCATAATTGCTGGCATGCTTATGCAGAAAATAGCTATTTTAAATTAGATAAAGATGGTCATATTCTGGCTTCTGCGGCTGTTTCGCATTCAAAAATCAAAGACTTTATTGAATTTAAAGGACAAAATGATAAATGTTTTTTACAACTTGAAAATGATGAAATAATATTAATTGATCAGGATCATAAAATAAGAAAAAATATTTCTTTTTCAAATAATTCTATTCCGCTTAATAAAGTTTATCATCTTTTCTTTGATAGTAAAGAAAGAATCTGGATCAAATATAAAAACCATGTTTCCGTTTATGACGGAAAGGGTAATATGATACAGGACTTCCCAGATATAAATAATCAAAATATATTCTGGCTTGGTCGTTTTCCGGTTAAAGAAGATAATTTAGGTAATGTATGGATACATCTTGGATTTGGATTCTTTTATCACTCATTGATTAAAAATGGAATAAAATTCTATTTTAAAGACGAAGGATATAGTTTTAGAGGGATGCAACAGATTAATGATTCCATAATTTATTTTAATTCTTATAGAGGTAATGGCTTATTTAACGTCAAAACAGGTTTAATCAGCAATTTTTCAACTTACTATAATTATTTTTTAGGTGCCTTTTTAAATGAAAAAAAGCATTGTATTTATGTAGGCACAAATAATCCGAATTATGGGATTTATGACTTAAAAAAAGGAAAGGTATTTGATAAACCAATTATTAATAAACGATATTATCATTTTACTTTTTTAGAAAAAGGTTTAAATGATCGTTATTTTTGGTTAGGCGATTTTGGTTTTCAGTCTTTTGATATTGAAAATGAAACCTTTGGAACATTTATTCCATTGCCAAGTGGTCATTCATCTATCTCCTAATTTTTGGATGAAGGCTCTTTTTATCTGATTGGAACTGACAGAGGATTATTAAAATATTCCCAGGCCGATAATCGATGGGTTGAAATTGGATTGTTCCGAAGGTAAGAGTTACAGGCATCAAATATGTTAATGGTAAATATTTAATTTCAACAGCTGCTAATGGTTTATTCATTTTAAATAATAAGTTTCAGCCTTACCTGGACTTACAAAAAAAATTGAAATCAATTAATAAGGTTATTTTCTCCATGCTAATAGGTTCAGATCAAAGGGTTTGGCTGGGTACGGAAAAGGGCCTTTACAGTGTTAATCCCCAAAATGGAGATTATAATATTTATGTATTTTCTGACGGTATTCTGGAGGAGGAATTTAACTGGTTGTCAACCCTAAATTTAAAGAATGGGGAAATCCTGATGGGAACTATTAACGGTTTAATAAAATTTGATCCCAGAAACATGGATGATTCATACCATGATTTTGAAAAAGGGGATATTTATTTTTCTTCCATAGAAATTAATAATAATAGTAATACGCAAAATAGAAACGGACTACGGGAATATTTAAGCAAAGGTAAAATAGCCTTAAATCCTAATGAATATAGCCTGACGCTATATCCCGGATTTTCCAATAATTATTTAGGTAAGCCAATTCTTTTTTTTGTTAAAACCCCATATTTAGATGATTGGCAATTAGTTAAAAATTTTCAATCCATAACAATCAGCCCTACAGCTGGTAAATCAAATATGCTGATTAGAATAGCAAAGGATTCGCCAGATCAATTCATTAAGGAAATGAATATTCCTATATATAAAATTCAATATATTCTGGAAAATAAAACATTTTTATGGCTCATGTTTTTTTTAATTCTTGGTTTAATTATCATCATTTTTATTTTAAGATATCGTCTGATTTCAGGAAAGAACAGGGAACTTGAGAAGGATCTTGAAAAAAGAGTCATAGACCTGGAGAAAAACCAACTCGATTTATTGGAAAAAAATAATCAATTATCGGTGTTTAATGAAGAACGACGTCGCTTTTTTGATATTTTAGGTCACGAGGTAAATACACCTCTTGCTGGTATGAAACAGCTTAGTCATACCTTTAATTATCTGCTGAAAAAGGGAGATTATGAAAAGGCATTGAAAATAGCTCAATCCCTGGAACATAGTGGAAATGAAATTTCACATTTAGTAGATGATTTATTAACATGGTCTAATCTCGCAAAAAATATTCAATTATCCAGAAATTTTATTCTAAACATTATAGATAAATTTAATTCAACGCTGGATCTTTTTATTTTTCAAATTCATAGAAAAAATATTCAGTATAAGTTGATTATTCCTGAAGACTTTAATGGGGAAATAAATACAGATCCCAATATTATTGCATTTATTTTTAGAAATATTTTAAGTAATGCCATAAAGTACTGTCCTGAAAATGGAGAAATTAATTGTTCCTTCCAAAGAGACAAAGATGTTGTTATTCTCACCGTCTATAATTCATCAGTCCCTTTAGCCGGGAAAAATTTCTTTAAAAACATTGGGTTTTCTCCCGTTTCAAGTTCGCCTGGTACGCTACAGGAAAAAGGATTGGGCATCGGACTGTTTATGGTCAATCAATTAATTATGAAAATTGATGGTTCTATTACCTTTGAGATTCATGAAGACGGAGGAGTAACATCTTTGATTACATTGAAGCTTTAGATTTATCACCTAAATAATTCATTTTATCACCCAGCCTATATGCTTATGTCTTTATTCACATCTTAAATGCCTATGTTTACCCTTAAAATTAAGAAATTTAACTGGGAGTAATATATCAATGTCCTGTATGCACTTTGCATGCAAGGCATTTTTTTTTGTGTTTATTCCTGCCTATATTGGCTTTTTTTAAAAGAAATAATAGATGAGGTGGGAGTTTAATTTAGCGTTGCGAATCGCAAAAAGTAAGGAAAAATCTTTTGCCAGCATAATTATAAATATAGCATCACTGGCAGTTGCACTAAGTATCGCTGTTATGATTATCACAACAGCATTGATTACTGGATTTAAAACAGAAATTAGCAGCAAAATTTTTGGCTTTTGGGGACATCTGCATATTAATGCGGCAAATGTCTATCAAAATTTGCTGGAAATTAATCCTATTGATGCCAATCAGGATTTTTATCCAGAATTAAAAAAATGGCCTGGAATAAAGGGTATTCAGGAATATGCCATTCAACCTGGCATCGTTAAAGGTAAGCGTGATGTAGATGGCATTTTTTTAAAGGGCGTTGGTTCTGATTTTAACTGGCATTATTTTAAATCCTATTTGCTCGAAGGTAATATTCTGCAATTTTCACCTACACAAGCATCTAATGAAATTATCATTTCAAAGCAAACCTCAACCAGGTTGAAATTGAAGACCGGAGATAATTTCAGACTGTTTTTTGTTAAAAACGGAACTATGCTTAAAAGGATTTTTAAAATAAAAGGGATTTATAAAACAGGACTCGAAGAATATGACAGTAAATTTGCTATTGTAGATATAAGAAAAGTCCAGGAGTTACAAGGTTGGAGAAATAATCAAATTGGTGGATATGAAGTCTTTATTTCCAATGTTAGCCAAATTGACTACTTTGCTGACAAAATATATACTGAATTACTGCCACCTCACTTGAATATCCAGTCGATTCGGGAGAAACTTCCTGAAATTTTTGAGTGGCTTTCCCTTCAGGACATAAATGAGGTAGTTATTCTTTCCCTGATGATTGTTGTTGCCATTATTAATATGATTACAGCTCTTTTGATTTTAATGCTGGAAAGGACCAGAATGATTGGTATCCTGAAAAGTTTAGGGAGTACCAATTGGAGTATCCGTCGTATTTTTATGTTTTATGCTGCAATCATAGCCGGAAAAGGAATGCTTTGGGGTAATATTTCGGGAATCACCATCTGCCTATTACAGAAATACGGTCATTTTATTAAACTTTCAGAAGAGAATTATTACCTCAGCGAAGCACCTATTCTGCTCCAGTTCAATCACATCCTTTTTCTAAATGCTGGTACTTTATTTGTGATCGTAATTTTCCTGATTCTTCCAACCTGGTTAATTACAAGAATTTCCCCAGTCAGAACTTTAAGAATTGATTGAGTTTATTGTTACCTTTTTATGTCGTAAAATTGGTAAGTTTGTCCGGTTTTTATCACCTATGCTCTGAAAGAAATCCAATTCATCACTATGGTTCATTATTTCGTTAAAGTTAACGGTCTCCTCACAGAAATTCAACATCCTGAACCAGGATGCTGGATTAATATAAAGCCGCCTTTCTCAACAGACGAAATGGAGCAGATTGCGAGGCAATTTGAAATTCCTCTTGATTTCCTCGTTGATTCTCTTGATATTGATGAACGCTCCAGGTATGAAGTAGAGGATGACTGTCGTCTTATTTTGATAAATTCCCCAATTCTGAATACTTCCGAAGAAGAAAATGATGCCATTTATATTACGGTTCCCATTGGTATTATTATTTCTCCTGAACATGTTTTTACTATCACCACTGCAAATAATCCGGTGCTGGATAAATTCCTTGAAAATAAAGTAAGAAACTTTGATCCAGCTGATGCTATGTTTTTCCTGATTTTATTACTCGAGCAAAATGTTTACAGATTTTTAACCTGTCTGAAAAAACTGGATCTACGCAGAAATCTTATTGAAAGGGAACTTTATCATGCCAGCAGGAATAAAGAATTAAAGCAATTATTAAGTATAGAAAAATCATTGGTATATATTCTTAATTCATTGAGCGCCAATGACCTGTTAATGATGAAAATGAAAAGGGTTGATTTTTTGTCTATTCGTAATGAAGAAGATAAGATGGATTTATTTGAAGATATTATCATTGACAATGGTCAGGCTCTTGAAATGGCAAATGTTTACTCAAATATCCTTTCAGGAACTATGGATACTTATGCTTCTATTATTTCAAACAATATGAACGTGACTATTCACAGGCTTACCATGGTAACGATTTTTCTGGCAGTTCCAACCTTGATTGCCTCTTTTTTTGGTATGAATGTTCCGCTGCCAATGGCAAAAAGTCCGGCGGCACTTCCTATAATTATTGTTTTTGCCACATCGGTCTCTTTTCTATTGAGCTGGATGATCCAAAGAAAAAGGTTTTTTTAATCTAAGCTGAATAGGTAGAAATTATTTTTTCAAACAGCCTTTCTGGAACAAATCTTTTTACCAGCAGTGAAATTTTTTGCAAAGGCTTTCCGACAATATGCCTTACAGGAAGATTTTCTTTTTCCATCAATAAATAAATTTCCGTCGCAACCTGATGGGCTGATAAACCCTTATTTACTTCCTCATCAATGTGTTTATTTGTTTTTCTGACCACTTCGGCATAGAAAGGATCCTTCAGGTCTTTTACTTTCAATCTGTGATCGTTAATGGCTGTTTTGATATCACCCGCCTGAAGGGAACATAATCTTATATTCGTTTTCGATAATTCATGCCTTAGAGATTGTATTATTTTATCGCCTGCCGCTTTACTTGCACAATATACTCCTCTGAAGGGGAGTGCTATTTCAGCTGCAATGGAACTTATGGCAATAATTTTACCTTTATTTTGATGTCGCATACCAGGAAGTACACTTTTTACTACATGAATTAATCCGTTTACGTTCGTTTGCCATACCAGGTGAATATCCTCCATGGTTAGACATTCTACAGGACCTAAAATGCCCAATCCTGCGTTATTTATAACGATATCAATCTTTCCTTCCTTTTCAAGTATAAAATGAACCGCATTTTTTACACTTTCAGGATCCATAACATCCATTTTTAGTTCCACATAGGAATCGTTTATAAGGCTAGGATTCCGGGAACTACCATACACGGTATGTCCTTTATCGTGACACAACAAGGCTAGTGCCTTCCCTAAGCCAGAGGAAGTTCCGGTGATGAAAATAACTTGTTTTTGCATAAAAAATGGGGTTGTTTTATTTACCAGTACCAAACAAAATTAGATAAAATAGTTACTTCATTGTATTTTGACACATTAAAATTAACAGTCAATGAAAAGTAAGGAAACAAATCATAAACTCAGCACTTTGTCCATCACCTCAATTGTGGTCAGTCTGATTATTGGTATGGGTATTTTTAAGACGCCTTCCCTGGTGGCAGCAAGTAGTGGAACCGAGTTTATTTTTTTTACGGTCTGGATATTGGGGGGATTTATTGCCTTTGCCGGTGCCATCACTTTTTCTGAAATAGGGAGGAGGATGCCAGTAACCGGAGCTTATTACCGGATTTTTGCCGCTTGTTATCACCCATCTGTTGGTTTTTGCATCAACATGTTGATATTAATTGCAAATGCAGCCTCTTTGGGGATAGTGGCTTTGATTGGAGCAGACTATGTAGGTGATTTTTTGTTTAACAAGCCGCCATCTTCTGTTTTTTCGGTAATTATTTCTATGCTCTCTGTATTATTATTTTACACCTTAAATCTTTCAGGGCTTAAAAGTACGGCTATGGTACAAAATTTATTAACGATGATTAAAGTTGGATTGATATTAATCCTTATTACAGCTGTATTTGGTGACTATGCTGTTCAGCCACATGGCTATGAAGCTGGAAAAGTGTTAATTTATGATGGCAAAAACGGACTATATCTGTTATGGTTGAGTCTTATCCCGGTTTGTTTCACTTTTGGCGGATATCAGCAGACGATTAATTTTGGTGGAGAAATTAAAGATGTGCGTCATTTATCTTCGGGCATTTTCAGAGGCATTTTAATCGTACTTTTTTTATATCTGACCTTGAATTTTGCCTATGTTCAGGTAATAGGTTTTGATCAGATGAAAAATGCAAGTGCTATCGGAGCTATTTTATTTGAAGCAATATTTGGGAAAATGGGAGGGAAAATATTTGATTTAGCTATGTTCCTTTCTGTCCTTGCGTATGTTAACGTATCATTACTTATGAATCCTAGAATTATGGTTGCAATGAGTAAAGACAACGTACTTCCCGCTTTTATTCAGCAGGAAAATTCTAAAACAGGGGCCTATGTCACTGCTTTAACTATTTTTTCAGGCCTCACCATGATTATCATTTTTATTGGTAAAGGGATCGATAATATACTTGGATTTACTATGTTTTTAGATAGCCTGGGTATGTGCACTGCGGCATTTACCTTGTTTATATTAAGGAAAAAAGGTATGGGAAACAACCACCTGGAAGCAAATAATAATCGGTTTACGCCTGCACTGGCTGCTTTTTTTGTTGGATTATATGCGTTGGTTGCTTTAGCTGTTTTTGTGAAATCTCCATTCTCTGCTATTACGGGACTTTTCTTAATTGGCGTCTTTTTAACTATCTATTTCGTCGAAAAAATGAAACTAAAGTGAATACATAATTGTATTTATGCGAAATAATATTAACATACAAATAAATTACTATGAAAAAGGTCTTGAGCGCTTTGCTAATATTGATTAATTCTGGGGTTTTTGGTCAGACTCAAATAAACTTTGACAAATTTACCCTCGAAAATGGCTTAAAAGTATTATTACATGAAGATCATACTACACCCAATGTAGTCATTTCTGTCCTTTATCATGTAGGATCAAAAAATGAGAAGCCCGATAGAACCGGCTTCGCTCATTTTTTTGAACATCTTATGTTCGAAGGGTCGGAAAATATTGCCAGAGGAGAATTTGACAAGTATGTTTCCAAGGCAGGTGGGGCATTAAATGCCTATACCAGTCAGGACAGAACCTATTATTACGAATTTCTGCCTTCTAATTATCTCGAATTGGGGCTTTGGTTAGAATCAGAAAGAATGAAGCATGCGGTTGTCGATTCCAAAGGCATTGAAACCCAAAGAGCTGTTGTTAAAGAGGAGAGAAAACAGCGGATGGATAATCAACCTTATGGAACTTTAATGGAGCAGGTTTTTGTAAGACTTTTTAAGAATCATCCATATCGCTGGATGCCTATTGGTTCAATGGAACATCTGGATGCCGCCTCAGACGAGGACTACAAACAATTTTATAAGGATTTTTATCTGCCTGATAATGCGGTTTTAACCATTGCTGGTGATATCAACAAAACTACAGCCAAAGCTTTGGTTGAAAAATATTTTGCAACCATACCAGCCTCATCAAGGCCAATTTATCGCCCGAAAGTTGCAGAGGAGCCCTTGAATGGTCCAATCAGAGATACCGTATATGACCGTGTTCAACTTCCCGCCTTAATTATCGGACACCGCACCCCCGAACAGGGAAGTAAAGATTATTACGCCATGGAAATGTTGAATACCCTGCTATCCAATGGGAATAGTTCCAGGATATATCGATCTCTGGTAGATGAAAAACAACTGGCGATTCAGGCTGGTTCCTTCCAGTTTCCCCTGGAAGATCCAGGTTTAGGCATTTCTTATGGAATTGCCAATATGGGTGTTGAATTGACTGAGATTGAAAAAGCTATCATTGAACAAATAGAAAAAGTTCAAAAGGAGCCCGTAACTGACCAGGAATTAAAAAAACTTCAAAATCAAATTGAAAATCAATTCGTTAGCCAACTTTCATCAGTTGAAGGTATTGCTGAAAATCTGGCCGTATATGAAACTCATTTTGGTGATGCCTCCCTTATTAATACAGAAATTAATAGGTATCTGGCTGTAACTAAAGAGGATATTCAAAGAGTGGCTAATCAATATTTCAGCGAAAAAAATCGGTTGGTTTTATTTTGGTTACCAAAGTCTAATTAATTTTTTTTCATTTCCTTATTTAAAAGTTTAAATATCATGCAACAACATAGAATTTTATTCCTATCAATATGTTTATTCTTATCTTTTTTTAGTGTTGATGGACAGGAAGAATTCAGGAAAAAGCCACCTGTTCCCGGACCAGCACCAAAAATTGAAATTGGTAATTATGCGCTGTCCAGGTTAAAAAACGGTCTTCAGATTATTGTCGTTGAGAATCATAAATTACCACGTGTTTCCTTTCAGTTGTTCGTTGATGTTCCATTACATCTCGAAAATGATAAAGCGGGAATATCTGCTATTGCAGGTCCATTACTGAGTGCAGGGACTAAGACAAAGACAAAGGCTCAAATAGATGAATCAGTCGATTTTATAGGTGCTTCCCTCAATACATCAGGTACTGGAATATCAGCTTCTTCTTTGTCAAAACACTCGGATGTTGTGTTGGAATTAATGTCGGATATTTTATTTAACGCCAATTTTCCAAAAGAAGAATTTGATAAGCTCATCAAGCAAACTCTTTCCGGTCTATCCAGTCAAAAAGATGATCCAAATGCCATTAGTTCTGAAATAACAAGTAAATTGAGATATGGCGTAAATCATCCTTATGGGGAAACAACAACGGAGAAATCAGTTCAAAACATTACGGTTTCTGATTGTATAAAATATAAGGAAGATTTCTTTAAACCTGGAAATTCTTACCTTATTGTGGTAGGTGACATAACCAATGGGGATGCCATTGCTAAAGCAGAAAAGTACTTTGGCACATGGAAAAAAGGGAGTGTAAAACCTCAGAAATTTCCAGATCCGGTTCCACCAGCCGGAAACCAGGTTTATCTGTATGATAAAAATGATGCGGTTCAAACCGTTCTTTCTCTGACCTATCCTGTGAATCTGGAGCCCGGAGCTCCTGATATTACGGCAGTATCTGTGATGAATCAGATTTTTGGAGGAGGTAGTTCAAGCCGATTATTTAAAAATATCAGAGAAGATAAGGGTTATACCTATGGTGCCTATTCCAGTATTTCACCAAATGAGCATATCGGATATTTTACAGCAGGTGCAAACGTGAGGAATATTGTTACAGATTCAGCATTAACAGAGTTTCTGGCAGAAATGAAAGCGTTGAGAGATGGTGCTGTCACGACGGAGGAATTGAATGCAGCTAAAGCTGAATTAGCAGGTCGTTTTGGTCGGAGTCTGGAGCAACCTGCTACAATCGCTGGCTTTGCCCTGAATATTGTTAGATATAAATTACCCGCAGATTATTACAATACCTATCTGCAAAGATTAAGTGCTGTTGATGCCGGTGCTGTTAAAGCGATGGCTCAAAAATATATTCATCCTGAAAACGTCCTTATTTCTGCTGTTGGCAAAGGAGCTGAAATTTCAGCCCGGTTGGCTCGGTTCGACATGGAAAATAAAGTAAGACTGGTCGATAATTATGGAAATCCATTGATTCCAAAATTAAAAATGGAAACTACTTCAGGGCCAAAAATGGAACCTGCTGCCATTATCGAGAACTATTTAAAAGCCATCGGAGGAAAAGAATTACTATCAACAGTTAAGGACGTAACCATTAATATGACTGCAACTATTCAAGGTATGCAACTGTCCATGAAAAATATCCAGAAAGATAATGTAAAAAGCCTCTCTTCGGTTACAATGAATAATATGATACTCAGCGAACAGATTTTTGACGGAACTAAAGGTAAAATATCTGCCATGGGGCAACCTGAAAAAATAGTGGAAGGTGAAGAAGCGGGTGAACTTTTGGAAGAAGCCAGCATTTTCCCTGAATTATTCTATCAGCAAAAGGAGACTAAACTGGAATTAGCTGATAATGAATTGATTAATGGGGTAGATTGTTTCAAAATGCTGGTGACTGATGCAAGGGGAAAATTAAAAACGGAATATTATGCGGTTGATTCCGGATTGAAAATGCGGACTTCCATTGTTGAAAAAGCCGGGGAACAGCAGGTAACGGTTATCAGGGACTATGGCGATTACAAACCTGTTTCAAATATTTTGTTTCCACATAAACTGACCATAAAAGGAGCAATGCCAGCACCACTGGATGCCGTCGTTACATCGATTAACGTTAATGGGCAGGTATCAGATGATTTGTTTAAGGTAGGAAAGTAAGATTAGTCTGTTGGTTTTTCAGGAGTGGGAGCATAGGCATGAAATTTTTCTTTAATAATGGGTGTAATTTTTTCCATTACTGAAATAATTTCTTCAAAAAGCTCACTCCTGAAAACCATCCCTATATGAAAATCTTTTTTTAAGGTCCAGTATAGATGATCATCAGGTAAATCTGATATATCGGGATGTTTTGTTTTTGCCAGTGAGATCACTAATCCTGCAAAAAATGATTTTTTTTCGGGCACCAGGTATAATTCGTTTTTGACAACGGCACTTTCAATGTTGGCCCATTCTTTCCAGATGTTTATACCAGTTGCAGCCTCAAGCAATTCTGCAATATGCGCACCACCAACTCTGGCAGATGTTTCCAGGAAATAGATTTTCCCGTCAGTATCTGCTTTAATGAATTCAGAATGACTAGCCCCGTTTTTCAAATTAAAAGATTGCAGCAAGTGTCTGTTTATCTCCAGAATTTCTTTATTATCCTGGGTATATTCAGGTAGCGTAATGGTTTTAAAGATACCACCCTCATGAGCTACTTTCAATGGTGTCTCTAAATATCTTGAGGTCTTTTCAAAAACTATTTCTCCCCGAAAGGATAGGGTATCACAATGAAAAACATGACCAGGAATAAATTCCTCCAATAAATAATCAATGCTGGATTCTCCTTTATCCTGTAAAAATAAGGCCACTTCATTAAAGGAATGTACCTTTCTTATACCTGTTGTTGAGGCTTGGCTTCTTGGCTTTATTATCCAGGGTCCTTTAACTTCCTGCATAAACTGGTGAACGGCTCTGTCGTTAAACAAAGGACAAAAACGAGGTATGGAAATTCCTTTTTTTTCGGCATTTATTCGCATAGCCAGTTTATCTCTGAATAACTGGGCTGTGTGAATATCCATACCTTCTATTTGAAATGCAGATCTAAGAAATGCCGCTTTTTCAACATCAAAATCATCTAAAGCTACAATGACATCTATTTTTTCAGTTTGAAGTAACCAGCCAAAGCCTTTTTTTAACAAATCAAGATTTTGAGCAGTATTATCTTCATCGGGTAAATAAAAAGTTTCTGTTATATGGGACCAAGGCCACTCTTCATGCTTCCTTTTCTCAGCGGTAATTAAAAAAACACGATTACCCAGTAGTGATTGTTGAATGATAAAAGGAATTCCTTTAAAATAGCTGCAAATACATAAAATATTCATAATCTATATTTTATAATAAAAAATCTATTGAATTGTAAAATTCTTCACCCCAAAAGGATTCATGATGTTCCCCCTGTGAGTTGACTTTTAAAACGATTTCCTGATGGGTTTCCATTGATTCAAGACCATGATACAAAGTAACCACCTGATGAACCATATCTTTGCTTTCTTTACCACCACAATAAATATAAGTCATTGTTTTCATTATTGGGGAACTATTTTGCTGGCACCATTCAAAAATATCAGGAATTAACCACAGGGATGGTGAAAAAATGATTCCTTTACCAAATACCTGCGGAAAGGCAATATGCGCATATAAGCTGATTAACCCCCCCATGGAACTTCCGCCAATAATGGTGTTTTCTGCGTCACCTATGGTGCGGTAATTTTTGTTTACATAAGGGATGATTTCATTCATTAAAAATGAAACATAAGCTTTTCCGAATGCTTCAGCCCGATCGGGAACATGGGGAGGTGTATATTCAGCCAGTCGATTTTCATGGGTATGATCCACGGCTAAAATGATGATATCTTTATTATTTTTTGCCGCAAGTCTTGCCATTTTCCTATCTACATGCCAGTTACCAAAAGGTGATTTATCCTGAAACAGATTTTGACCATCCTGTAAAAATACAACGGGATATCTTTTGTTGGTCTGGTTGTAATTCCATGGAAGAAGCATGGATATTCTTCTAGTTTTAATGGGTTCGGGAACTTTGAACCTGGCAGATAAATCTTCAATAATGGGATAATATCCACCATATATCAGATCTTCATCTTTTAGCCAGTTGGTAACCGTATCAACTGGAGAAATCATTCCGCTTTCCCATCTGCGGTTGGGGGTATGTTTTCCCGATATGTTTAATTCAACAGAACTCCAGTCTCCTCTTGTATATTTATAATCCAGTATTCCATCGGGAATAAGATTGAAAGGAATATCGATATAGTAGCTATTTTCATCCATGATTTTCAATTGGTACCTTGTATCTGCAGGTTTCCAACCATTAAAATTTCCAGTCAGATAAATAGTCCCATTCTCTTTGGAATAATCAGTAAGTTCAATTCTTAAAAAATCGTTTTTTTTCATTTTTTATACAGAATGAATTTTTGTCCCTTAATTAGGGAGGTTAATCGAAAAATAAATAGGGCAATTTACTAAAATCCCTTAAATTGCATTGTTTTTGAATTTTTTTAATATCGAATGAAATGATGGAAAAATCATCTGCCAACCTATTTGGTAATTTAGATGGATTGGATGATAAAAGTTGTAAGTCATTGACAGATGCTTTACTAAGAAATAATCTGAAAGGCTTTGATTATCTTGAATTTAGAGCATCTCTGCGTGCATTATCCAACCTTAACATGGAAAGCGCACAGATATTTCAATCTGCATTTGCTACTGCTTCGGTCATTGGATTAACTAAGGAACATTTAGTTACCTCTGCAGAACATTATAAAAATGTCTTACAAAAGGAAAAAAATTCATTTGATATTGCCCTTCAAAATCAGGTCAATCAACATGTGGTTGCAAAGAAAAATGAAATTTCACAACTCGAGCAACAATTGGTTACTTATAAACAGCAAATAGCAGATTTGGAAGCCAGAATTTTACAAAATGAAGCATCAGTGAAACTGAAAATGGAACAGATAAAAGAATCTGATGCTAAAATTAATACCACTAAAGAGAATTTTGAACTTACGCTTCAAGCCATCAACGGTGAGATTAATCGTGATATTGAATCAATTAACCTTTATTTGTAAAATCGTTATATTATGCCAGATATATCTCAATTCAATAGCGGAAATATGAAGCCTAAATCCTTCTGGTCAAGGCCTGAGGGTGTTGCAGGACTAATTTTTTTATTGACAATCGTCGGAGGTGTGGGATTTTTAATTTTTTCCAACATTACTTTCCTGTTGGCCCTCGCTCAGAATGTATTTTATTTGACATTGATGATTATTGCCATTGGGGCGCTGGTTTATATGGTTGCTGATCCACGAATGAGAACGCTGGTATGGTACATGTATAAAAGCCTAATGCGTACCATAACAGGTGCTTTTGTTACGATAGATCCTGTAGGCATTTTGAAAAATTACGTCGAGGACCTGGAAAAAAATCTGGGAAAAATGAGAACTCAGATTGGATTACTCAGAGGTCAGATCAGGAAACTTCATACCGTGTATGAAGATAATGAAAAAGAGGTAAATGCAAGCATGAAACTTGCACAGGCAGCTCGAGATGCCGGTAATGAAAATCAAATGCTTTTAAGTTCCCGCAAAGCAGCTAGGCTCAAGGAAAGTAATGAAAAATATACCGTTCTGCTTCAAAAAATGGAGATTTTATATAGGATATTAACTAAAATGCACGATAATTCAGAAGTGCTTTTAGAAGATACCAGAGATCAGGTTAAATTAAAAGAACAGGAAAGAAAAGCCATTCGCACCTCTCATTCTGCAATGAAATCAGCTATGAGCATCATTAGCGGAGATCCTGATAAAAGAGCTATGTTTGATATGGCTATGGAGTCAATCGCAGACGATGTCGCCAATAAAGTCGGAGAAATGGAGCGGTTTATGGAAATGTCGTCAAATTTTATGGATTCTGTTGATCTTCAGAATGGTGTTTTTGAAGAACAAGGATTAAAAATGCTGGAGGAGTGGGAGAAAAAATCTTCCCTGATGTTGTTGGATAATAATGCCTCAAATCTGTCGTCTCCATCCATGCTTGATTTAAATCAAAAGGGATTCTCAAAAGGGGAAACACCTAAAATTACCGGCTCTTCTTCCTATGATAACCTTTTCAATAGCTAATATTTTGAAAACGCTTCTTTTCGTTATTTTTGTTTTTTTATGGACTTCTTTATCAGTAAACTTCCTAGGTGCACAAGATAACAGAAAAACAATGGATTGGGCAAATCTTTCAAAATATAAGGCTTCGAATGAAGAAATTTTAAAAAATAAAGCTGGATCAGACCGGATCGTTTTGCTGGGTAATTCCATTACTGAGGGTTGGGTGAGGGAACGTCCCGCATTTTTTAAAGATAATCCCAATCTCATAGGCAGAGGTATTAGTGGTCAGACAACCCCTCAGATGTTATTACGCTTCAGACAGGATGTCATTCACTTAAAGCCAAGGCTGGTGGTTCTATTATGTGGTATAAATGATATTGCCCAGAATACAGGTCCTATTACTCAGGCAGAAATAATGGACAATATCATTTCCATGTCGGAGTTAGCAGAGGCAAACAACATAGGCGTTATCTTAAGTTCTGTTCTGCCGGCCAGTGATTTTCCCTGGAGACAGGGTATGGATCCTGGTCCAAAAGTGGTTAGTCTCAATAAAGACATTAAAAAATATGCCAAAGAAAAAGGATTTATTTATCTGGATTATTATTCGGCAATGGAAGATGGAAATTTTGGCCTTAAACCTGGATTGAGTACCGATAAAGTTCATCCAACACCACAAGGTTATGCTGTGATGGAACCACTTTTACTTGCAGCAATCCGTAAAGGCCTTAAAAAATAATCACCTATTCATACTTTTTGCTTTTTCCTGAACCTCCTGGTCCATATTGTTTTTGAAACTAATTATTTTTTCTTGTAGCTTTTTATCACTTATACTTAACATTTGTAATGCCAGGATACCTGCGTTTTTCGCACCATTTAAAGCAACAGTCGCAACAGGAACGCCTCCCGGCATTTGAAGGATTGATAAAACCGAGTCCCAGCCATCAATGGAATTGGAAGATTTTATTGGTACACCTATAACAGGTAAGGGAGAAATGGCTGCTACCATTCCTGGTAAATGTGCCGCACCCCCTGCTCCTGCGATGATGACTTTTATGCCTCTCAGATGCGCATTTTTTGCGAATGAAAATAGTTTTTGTGGTGTTCTGTGTGCTGAAACAATATCTATTTCATAAGGAATGTTAAATGATTTAATCAGGTTTACCGCGTCATTCATTATTTTCAGGTCAGAATCTGAACCCATTATAATACTTATTTCACATGCATCCATTTCCATTTTAATTTTTGGTAAAACTACAATATTATGTTCCGAATGTTAATGCTTTTTTGTTTGACCTTTGTTTTTTTTTCCATCAATGCGCAGATATTGACAGAGAAAAAGAAAGATTGGGTGAAATTTAAATCTGATTCGGGTTACTTCAGTCTGATACTGCCAGGGGCTTTTACAGAAAAAACGGACAGTATAAATACACCTCTTGGTTCTTTGGTTATGCATACTTTTTACTATCAGCCGCAGGCAAATAGTGGTCATTCAAATTTTATGTACATGCTACAATATTGTGACTATCCAGAGGGGGCATTAAATGGCGGGGATTCCAGTTTTGTAGATGATTTCTTTGAAAATACCAGAAATGAGGCTGCCTTCAGTATCAATGGCAAAGTTATTTACTATACACCGGTTACTTTACAGTCATTTCCGGGTCAATTTTGGAGAATTCATTATAAAAATGATTCCGCAGTGATAAAAACTAAGGCATATATTGTCAAAAACAGATATTATGCTATTCAAACAATAACTTTCAGAAATTTAGCATCAAATTTGGATACAGATAAATTTTTCGATTCTTTTCAAATACTTGAAAATTAGGTTCCTTGAATTATCTTTGATATTCATATATCTAAAATGGAAAAAATAGCCGTATTTCCCGGATCGTTTGATCCAATTACCATAGGTCATGTAGATATTGTCATGAGAGCCTTGCCATTTTTTGATAAAATAATCGTGGCTGTAGGGGTGAATGAACAAAAAAAGGCATTGTTTCCATTAGCTGACAGGATGAAATGGCTGGAACAGGTTTTTAGAGATGAACCCAAAATTGAAATTGGGAGTTTTGAAAATCTTACCGCTCATTATTGTTCCAGAATTGGTGCAAAATACCTGATCAGAGGGTTGCGTAATGCGTCTGATTTTGACTATGAAAAAACAATCTCTCAACTCAACCATATCGTAGGAAATGGTTTGGAGACCATTTTTTTAATAAGCCAACCTGCCTTTAGTCACATCAGTTCAACCATAGTAAGAGAGATAATTAAAGGTGGTGGAGATGCCGTTTCCTTTTTACCAGAAAAAATAGTAATTCAGCCTTTTTTACGATAACAGCTTATCCTTAAAAACCAAATATTATGGCTAATGCCCTTTTTAATTTACCAGATATAAAAAATGAACCCGTTCTGAATTATGTGCCTGGTTCTCCTGAGAAAATTGCTTTAGAGGTTGCCCTAAATGACCTGTTTTCCAATGAAATGGATATTCCGCAATTTATTGGTGGAAGGGAGGTTCGCGAGGGCGAAAAGATATTCATTAGCCCGCCACATGATCATCAAAGAAACATTGGCTTTTACCATAAAGGAAATGCATCTCATGTGAAACAGGCAATAGAAGAGGCCCTGAGAGTTAAATCTTCCTGGGAATCTACATCCTGGGAGCAGCGCGCGGCTATTTTCTTAAAGGCCGCCGATTTGTTGAGCGGTCCTTTCAGGGCAAAAATGAATGCAGCTACCATGCTCTGTCAATCAAAGAACATTTATCAGGCAGAAATTGATGCAGTTGCTGAGTTAGCTGATTTTTTCCGTTTTAATGTCAGATTCATGACTCAGATTTATGCCGAACAACCAATTTCTGCTCCTCAGGTATGGAATAAAATGGAATTCAGGGCATTGGAGGGTTTTGTTTTTGCATTGACCCCTTTTAATTTTACATCAATTGCAGGAAATTTACCCGCGGCTCCAGCCTTAATGGGTAATGTAGTGGTTTGGAAACCAGCTGAAAGTCAGGTGTATTCTGCTGCCGTAATCATGGAAGTACTAAAACTTGCCGGACTGCCAGATGGGGTGATCAACATGGTCATTGTACCCGGACCTGTTGCCGGAGAAGTAATATTTGAACACAGAGATTTTGCGGGACTCCATTTTACAGGTAGTACTTCTGTTTTTAATGCACTATGGCAAAAGGTTGCATCAAATCTTTTAAAGTACAAGTCTTATCCCAGAATCGTTGGGGAAACCGGTGGAAAAGATTTTGTAATTGCCCATTCCAGTGCAAATGTTCAGGCATTAGCTGTCGCACTGGCAAGAGGTGCATTTGAATTCCAGGGTCAAAAATGTTCCGCAGCATCAAGAGCTTATATTCCCCTCTCTATATGGGATGAATTGAAAAACAAACTCGTTCCAATGGTTCAATCATTTAAAATGGGCTCTCCACTCGATTATAAGCATTTTATTAATGCGGTTATTGATGAAAAAGCCTTTGATAAAATTGCTGGTTACATTGAAGCTGGTAAAAAGGATGTAAAGGTTACCTTGATTTCTGGTGGAAATTATGATAAATCAGTAGGTTATTTTATTGAGCCTACCATTTTTCAAGTCGAAAATCCTCATCATACCTTAATGGAAGAAGAAATTTTCGGTCCGGTGCTCACCATTTATGTTTATCAGGATAGAGAATATGAACAGACCCTAAAGTTAGTAGATGAAACTTCCCCTTATGCGCTGACTGGCGCTGTTTTTACCTCTGACCAGCAAGCTTTAAAACTGGCCAGTGAAATATTGAAAAATGCAGCGGGTAATTTTTATATTAATGACAAACCAACAGGCGCTGTTGTTGGACAACAACCATTCGGAGGAGCCCGTGCTTCAGGGACTAATGATAAGGCTGGTTCAGTTATTAACCTCTGGCGATGGGTTTCACCCAGAACAATCAAAGAAAATTTTAATCCTCCACTGGATTATAAATATCCCTTCATGGGATAAATTAAAATTTGAATTTTAGCGAAAATTCGCTAATTTTACAAATAAAAATACTATGGCGGCTTATTTTAATATGGAAACGCTTAAGTTTCTGATTTTTAATGTTCATAAGTTGGAAGATTTGCTTTTAAACGAGCGCTATAATGCTTTCGACAAGGATGCCATCCTTCTTTTTTTGCAGGCTATAGCTGATTTTTCTGACCAGGAATTATATCCTGTTTTCAAGGAGATGGATGAAAAACCGGCTAAATTTTCAGACGGTAAAATCCATGTTCATCCAAAAATGAAGGAAATTTTACACAAGCAAGGGGAACTTGGGGTTATAGGTGCATCCTTTGATGAATCGCTGGGTGGTTTACAATTGCCGGCAACAGTTATGCATGCGGCTTACTTCATTATGGAAGCTGCAAATAATCATATTCCCGGATATGCTGGTTTAACAGCAGGTGCTGCCCATTTGATCTCTTCTTTTGCCGATACAACGTATCACGATAAATATGTACCAAATATGTTAGCAGGTAAATGGTGTGGTACCATGTGTTTATCAGAGCCCCAGGCTGGGAGTGGTCTATCAGATATAAAATGTTCAGCAAAACGAACAGACGATGGTACTTATCGGATAAAAGGACATAAAATTTTTATTTCCGGTGGAGATCATGAATATACAGAAAATATTATTCATCTTTTATTAGCCAGAATAGAGGGTGCACCTTCCGGTACCAAAGGAATTTCCTTGTTCATCGTTCCTAAATACCGGGTAATGGATGATCATTCATTAATGCAAAATGATGTAATTACAGCAGGGGATTTTCAGAAAATGGGACAAAGGGGCTATTGTACAGCTCATCTTGTTTTTGGCGACAATGATAATTGCACTGGATATCTTGTAGGCGAAGCTAATAAGGGACTCTCTTATATGTTTCAGATGATGAATGATGCCAGAATAGCTGTTGGCAGGGGAGGGGCAGCCATCGCTTCAGCAGCTTATTATGCTTCTTTACAATATGCTCAGGAAAGACTTCAGGGAAGAAGATTGTTAAGTGGTGGACGAAAAGATGAATCTTCAGGTCCAACTTTAATTATCAATCATCCTGATGTGAGAAGAATGCTTTTTTTGCAGAAGGCTATTTATGAGGGCTCTCTTTCACTTATTTTGCAATCTTCTGTTTACCACGACAGAGAAATTTCTGAAAAAGAAAATAAGGAGCATTGGAATCTTCTGCTGGAGTTTCTTACACCGATTACAAAGACATATCCTGCAGAAAAAGGAAAACTGGCAGTCGATAATGGTCTTCAAATATTAGGTGGTTACGGTTTTTGTGCCGATTTTATACTACAACAATATTATAGGGATATTCGGATTATGTCTATTTATGAAGGAACGACAGGTATTCAATCGCTCGATTTGTTAGGTAGAAAAGTCCTGATGGAAAATGGAGTGGTTTTGAAAAAAATGCTGGCAGAAATACAACATACTATATCTGAAGCCCGTAAGGAGAATCAACTCGTTCAAACTGCAAAAGAACTCGAGGATCAATTGCCCCTGGTTGAGAAAACCCTGGCACATCTGATTCCCATTGCAATGAAAGGGGAAACCGAAAAATTTATTTCTGATGCTACGCTGTTCATGGAAGCTATAGGATCGGTGGTAGTAGCCTGGCAATGGTTAAAAATTGGCATGGCAGCCGCAGGTGAATTGAAAAGTGAAAATTCAACATTTCCGGCAGCAATGTTGAAAAATAAACTCCATACCATGCGCTTTTTCTATAAATATGAATTGGCCAGAAATAAAAGTATATTCAACATTATCCAGTCTGATGAGGTGTTAACCCTCGCTGAGGATGAGGCTTTTCCTGACTAATTTTATTAACATGCACAAATATATTGACGGTTGGTACAGTCCATCTCTTCACAAACACATGAATATTGCGGTATATGGTCATTATGGATTCGCTTTATTGATGTTGCCAACTGCCGCTGCTGATTTTCTTGAATATGAACGGTTTCACCTCATTCATTCCATATCACATCTGATTAATGCCGGAAAAGTAAAGGTTTTTTCCATCAATAGTATAAATAATGAAAGTTGGTTAAATAACTTCATGCACCCAAGGGATAAATCTATCAGGCATAACCAGTTTAATGAATATGTGTATAAAGAGGTAATGCCATATATTAAAAGTAAAACATCTGATGAAACACCAGTCATAGCTGCCGGGGCTTCTTTTGGCGCACTTCATGCAATGAATTTGTTTTTAAAAAGACCCGATCTGATTAATGGCGTCATTGCGATGAGCGGTGATTATAATCTTCAGTCTTACACAAATGGCTACTTTGATGAGGATGTATATTTTAATAATCCTATGGCTTATTTTCCGAACTTAAATGATGAAAATATTCTGTCAACATTAAGACAGCGCTCTCATATTCATATTATTTCAGGTTCAGGAAGTTATGAAAAGCCTCAGGCCAGCAAACAATTATCGGCTGTTTTTCACGCTAAAAATATTAATCATGAACTGGCTGTCTGGGGAGATGATATGCCCCATGACTGGCCTACCTGGCATAAGGTTTTACCCTTTTATCTCGAAAATAGGTTCTGATTGCCCTGAATTTTCTATTTTTGAGCTTTAATGCTTTTAATTTTAATGTTTTGATTGAAAACGAAAATGAAGATGAATTTTTTCAACATGTTTCCTTGCAAATCGATCCTAAGCAGGAACTTGTTAGAATAGATAAATATCTGTCCGATCGCTTAGGCAAAATTTCAAGGAATCGGATTCAGCAAGCTATCAGAGCCGGGGCTGTAATGGTTGATGCTTCTCCCGTTAAGCCTAACTATAAAATAAAACCGGGTAATTTAATTTCAGCAGTATTTCCCAGGCATTTCTCAGAAGAAGAGGCAGGTAAAATTCAGCCTCAATTTATTCCCCTTGAAATTGTTTACGAAGATGAGGATATTCTGATTATCAACAAACAAGCGGGCTTAGTGGTACATCCGGGCGTTGGTAATTGGGATGGTACCCTGGTAAATGGTCTGGCTTATTATCTGGGATTGGATCATCTGACGCAGGATGCTGAATCTTTTCAAAACAGAGTGGGTCTCGTTCACAGAATTGATAAAAATACCTCCGGACTTTTAGTTATTGCTAAAAATGATTACGCCTTATCATTTTTAGCTAAACAATTCTCAGATCATTCCATTGAAAGGACTTATTACGCATTGGTATGGGGAACACCAGAGCCTTCAAATGGTAACATTGTGGGACATATTGGCCGAAATCCCAGAGATAGAAAAAGTTATCAGGTTTACCCTGAAGGGGATGAGGGGAAATGGGCGCTTACCCATTATGAAACACTGGAAAATTACTATTATGTCTCTTTGGTGAAATGTAATCTTGAAACAGGCAGAACACATCAGATCCGGGTTCACTTTAACTATATAGGTCATCCATTATTTAATGATGAAAAATATGGTGGTTCCAGAATCGTAAAGGGTACGCCTTTTTCAAAGTATAAGGATTTTGTGCATAATACCTTTCAGGTATTACCCAGACAAGCCCTTCATGCCAGAACCCTGGGTTTTATACACCCCACTTCAAAGGAATTTGTACGTTTTGAATGTGAATTGCCAAAGGATTTTGAGGAATGTCTGCAGCGTTGGAAAAAGTACTATCAATCACGAAGAGATTAAGATGTACATGATGAAGGAAAATGAAATAGATATAATAAAACACTGGATTGAGAAGGTAGTCATTGGAATGAATTTTTGTCCTTTTGCCGCAAAGCCTTTTTATCTTGGTAAAATACTTTATCAGGTTCAGGATGAAAAGGATATTTCAATATATATCAAACAATTTTATGCCGTTGTAAGAGAACTTCAGGAGGAACCAGCTGAAGTTTTTGAAACCGCATTCATTATCTACCCTCATTCATTTAAAGCCTTTGATGAATATCTTCAATTTGTGGAAATCCTTAACTCTTTTCTGAAGATAAATCAGCTGGAAGAAGCGTTTCAACTGGCTTCCTTTCATCCGGATTATTATTTTGAAGGCAGTCAACCTTCTGATGTCACAAATTATACTAATAGATCTCCCTATCCATTAATCCATATTCTAAGATCTGAAAGTATATCTAACGCCACCGTTGTTTTTGGTGATACCTTGAAAATCCCCCAATTAAATATCAATAAACTGAATACAATGGGGAAAGCAGGCTGGATAGCCTTTTGTGAGAAAAACCAGATTTCTTTGCCGAAATAATTTTATATGAACCTGGAAAAAAGAGTACAAGCATTCATTTCATTTGGTGAATTATTGAAAAGTCATCCTGAAAAACTGGAGGAAAGTATCCTGAAAACCAATCAAATTAATCCCTGGTTTACGCCTGAAAATCAAAAACTGGCTATTGAAAATATATGGGCATTTTTTCTCAGTGAATCAAGATTGAGAAATTGGATACAAGATTATCCGATGCTTGGCAATCCGGTGATTCCTAAAAAAGTAGGATTAATTTTAGCGGGGAATATTCCACTTGTCGGATTTCATGATTTTCTTTGTGTCCTTGTTTCAGGGAATAGCGCCCTTATTAAATGTTCAGAAAAGGATCCCTTTTTACTTCCATGTCTGGCTGAATTATTGGTTGAAGTGGAGCCACAATTCAAATCATTTATTCAATTTGTTGAAAAATTAGTTGAATTTGATGCGGTCATAGCAACAGGGAGTAATAATTCAGCCAGATATTTTGAACAGTATTTTTCATCAAAACCTCATATAATAAGAAAAAACAGGCAGGCAGTGGCGATTTTAACAGGAAGTGAGTCTGAGGATGAATTAATTAATCTTGGAAAAGATATTTTTACTTTTTTTGGCCTGGGTTGTAGAAATGTTTCTAAAATTTATGTTCCAGCCGATTATGAGTTTACCCATTTGCTCGATGCTTTACATTCCTACAAAGAGATTATTTTACATCATAGTTATAAAAATAATTTTGATTATCAATCTGCTATCTGGCTGTTAAACAAGGTTCCTCATTTTATGACCGGCAGTATATTGATCTCTGAAGAAAAATCTATCTCCTCTAAAATTGCCACGCTCCATTACGAATTTTATACATCTTTACCTGAGCTTAAAAATAATTTGAGCAGTCATCAGGATCAAATTCAATGTGTTATTGGAAATCTTGTCATTCCTGGTTTTTCTATTATTCCATTTGGTGAAGGCCAAAAACCTGCATTATCGGACTATGCTGATGGTGTAGATACCATCGCCTTTTTAACAGGAATGAGCTTATAAATAAAAGGGTTAAGGTAACCATTGAAAAACAGTTGTTATCTGTAAATTGGCTAAAACGGAATATTTAATAAAGGTTCCTTTACCATTCTTGAAATCTTATCCCAAGCTGACAATCTGCTATGGCAAATTCTTTAGCCCCCCATGGCCTCAACCTTATTTTATTCAGATTTGGATGCAGAAGATTAAGATGAGTAGCCAAAATTTTATCATAAACAGCCGCTATATTTTTTGTTTCAATTCTTAATTCCGGATGATGTTCGCCAGCTATTATTTTATCCTGGAAAACCATGATTTTTAGGTCGTCTTTTGCTATTACACAATATGGGTGAGCAGTATTTAAATCCTGATGTATAATGGTAAATTGAAGACAGTCAACAAATGTATTCAATCCGTCTGAGATATCAGCATAAAAAACACCAGGTACTAAAGTTGAGAAATTCATTTTTTAACCGACGTGTTTATTCATAATAATAACCAAAAATAATATTCATTTCATCTTCACTTGTAAATCCAAAAGAAATATTTCGATTTGAAGTGTTATTATAAGTGACCTCTGAGGTAAGACCTTCTCCAGGGTTCAAAACAATAGGGTTTGCAAATAATTTGGTTAACGGATGTTCCCAGTCCGTATTTTCATATAATATTTCACCATTTCTGGATCCACCAAATATTTTAATTACAAATTTTTCGCCATACTTATGATTATGGGAAGTGAGTAATAAGATGTGTGTCTTTACTGAAAAAGTAAAATTCTTTATAATCGTTTTTCTTTGGTTTGGCGGAAGATTGAAACTGGTGTTGTTTAAATCTAACATTTTGACCTCGTTTTTTACTGAACTTGCAGGAATAGTATGAAAATTCACATAATTTTCTCCTTGTAACACCAATTTAGTCTTATTGAAATAATGGGCATTTAAATCAACAGGCATATTGGGGCTTATTTTAATAGCCGCACCTTCAGGTAAGCTGATACTATTATTTACATCCGTACCACCACCAATAAAAAAGTGATTTTGCATTTCAGCTAAAGTTAAAATATTTAAGGAACCATCAGGATTTCGTAAATCTCTGATTTTATTTTCTGCCGGCAGAAAGGCAGGATTGTTAAATCCATAAACCAGGAAATGATGGCTGTTGGATCGACCTTTCAATTCTATTTTATTCACATAAACAGGAGCATTGTTTGGCGTTGTTTTTCGGATAAATATTTCCCTTTCAAAATTTGGCTGGATATCGAATTTATCTATTTTAAGTTGAAAACCATTTACAGGTGGAGATAGAGGATCTATATCAGACTGACAGGCTGAGCTATCAGATAAAACAGATAAGCTCAGGCTTCTATCATCTTTTGAAGCTCCGGTATTGATCCATCTTTTCACCAGTTCAACCTGACCTTTAGTAATAATATTGCCGCCCATTGGCATTTGTTTTCCAAAATTCAAATTACTTTTATGTATGTATGCGTCGCAATTAATCTTTTGAAATAAAAAACTTTTTTCTGCATCACCTGGCTGAACCAGTAACATTTTTGCATTTACAGCAGCTACATTAACCGGTCCCTTATTTACCAGGTTCTGATAAGCGTTCCCATCTGATAATATGAGTTTGTGTTGCTGAAAACTACCATCTGCTGAAGATTGATGGCAACCACTTACAGCACAACTGGGTGTTAGTATCTGTTCTTGAATTACTTTAAATGTTATTTCATTTTGTGGTTCTCCGAAATTTTCCTGTTTACAACCATTGATTAAAACCCAGATAGTCAGTGGAGTCAAAATAATTAAATACTTAAACATTGCTTTTTTATTTGATATATATTAAAAAATGGAATTAATCCATAAACATCCAAAACAGGAAATAGATTAAAATCATAGCCCCGCTGGAAATGCCCAATGTAATGCCACCTATGCCAAAAAACACAATTATAAATAAAACCCTTAATAAAGTAACGGAAATCCCCGTACTATTTGCTATGCCGGCAAGTACGCCTCCAAACATTCCATTTCTGCTTCTTTTCATGATAAAAATTGATTTAAATAGTTTCTTGCTGTTTTAATTGCTGTTAATATATCCTTTTCACTACCTTCGAAAGCCTTGTCTTCTACCTCAATACAAACCGGACCCCGATAGCAGACATCTGTTAAGGCAGAAAAAAATCTTCCCCAGTTTACATCGCCATATCCTGGAATTTTTGGGGAACTATAGAAATTTGGAGGTGACATGATACCCACCTTATTTAATTTATCCTGATATATTTTAACGTCTTTCAGATGGATATGATGCAATCTTTCCTTAAAGTCATATATAGCCTTTATATAATCCATTTGTTGCCAGATAAAATGGGATGGATCAAAATTTAATCCAAATAGAGGAGTTGGAAAATAATCAAACATTCTTTCCCATATCTGGGGATTTATAGCAAGATTTTTACCACCTGGCCATTCATCATAGGTAAAAATCATAGGACAATTTTCTATCCCTATTTTAATTCCGTTTGCCTGGGCAATGTCAATGATGGGTGACCATGCGTTAGTAAACAACTTAAAATTTTCTTCCAGGTTTAAAAATTGGTTTCTGCCAATGAAGGTATTGACCACAGGAATTTCCAATGCGGCAGCAGCCAGGATTACCTTTTTCAGGTGTTCTTGAAAATAGCTGCGTTTTTCTATTTGCTCATCCAATGGATTGGGATAATAACCTAAGCCAGATATACTTACCTTGTGATCTTCAAATAAGGCCCTAATTTCCTTTATTTTAACTGGATTTAACTGATTAACATCTATGTGCGTGACCCCCGCATATCTTCTATCTGAATTACCAACTGGCCAACACATAATTTCCAGACAGGAAAAATGTTCTTCAGCAGCAAATCTAACCAGTTTTTCCAGAGAATAATCTGGCAAAATAGCTGAAACAAAACCTAAATCTAACATAAAGTGTATGCAATTTTATAAGGGAAAAAGTTAATTTTTTTCTTGTTTGAAAAAAAACAGAAATAACAACAGGACAACAGAGGCAATGCCTGCAGGAACCAGCCATACATTTGTCCAATTAGTAACATTTGAAATAGTATAAATGTCTTTTACATTTCCGGCTATCAGATTACCCAATAGCATACCAATACCATAAGTGGCCAGTGTTATTAAGCCCTGAGCCTGAGCCTTTATAGCGGTATCTGCTTTTTTATCAATATAAATCTGCCCACTTACAAAGAAAAAATCATAACAAACGCCATGTAATAAAATAGCTGCATAAAGCATCCATGGGGTAGCATCCGCAGTTCCGTATCCAAAAAATAAAAATCTGATAACCCAGGCAGTTAATCCGATAATAAAGATATTTTTAAGCCCCCATTTTTTATAAGCAAAAGGAAGCATCAAAAGAAAAAGGATTTCAGAAACCTGCCCCAGGGACATTTTATTCTCAATGGAAAAAGTATCCTTATTCACCGTAGGGAAAGCCTGTATATAGGCATCTGTTAATGATGGATTTGCCCAGGTATAGTAAAAAGCAAGAGGAATACAAATAAGTACTGAGGAAACAAAAAATATGGTAAATGATTTTGATTTGAAAAGGACAAAGGCATCTTTGCCTATAAAATGAGTCCAGGATATGGGTTCTTTTGACTTTCCAGGCGGTGTATGAGGTAGAAAAAAGGAGAATATGCCTAAGGCTACGGATAAAAATAAGGCAACCTGAAATATGGTCACTTTATCACCCCAGCCATACCATCCTACAATATTCACAATAACTATCCAGGCTATGGTTCCAAATACCCTGATTGGCGGAAACTCAACTTCAGGATTTTCCATTTGCCTCATGGCAATAGAAGTTGTTAATGAAATGGCGGGTGTGAAAGTCAAACAATACAAAAGTAAAACCCAGATAAAAGTTCCAGGTTGATCTATATTTATCAGCCAAAATAAAATGGCAGCTCCCAGTAAATTTAAAATGCCTAATAATCGTTGTGCGGCAATAAACCGGTCTGCTAAAAGTCCAATCAAAAAAGGGGATGTTATCATGGCGATAGAAAACATAGCATACGCATTTCCTACATCCACCCCTGTTGCTGACAATTGATTGCTTAAATATTTACTCATCTGCCCATACCATGATCCCCAGATACAATAGAGCAAAAACATCATGACGGATAAGGTGATCTTATTTTTCCATGCCATAATCATTCATTTTTGAAGGCCAAAAGATAATTTCAATTCAATATAAGAAATTATTGGATACAGTGATTGAATATTAACAAAGTTATAAAGCATTAATTAAGCAGTAATTTGAACAAAAGGTATAATACTTTCATTTATAAATAAAAAACTATGAAATTAACATCATTCTTTAATCTTCTCCTGTTTCTGCTTTTGGGAATTGTGGGAACAGCACAAACGACCATGTCCAGTTCAATTCATTCTTTCACCGTAAATTCTCTTGAGGGCGAGCCAATTTCTTTATCCAGTTTTAAAGGTAAAATGATGCTCATCGTAAATACGGCATCCAAATGTGGTTATACATCTCAGTTTGCCGGCCTTCAGGAATTGTACAGTAAATATCAGGACAAACTGGTTATCATCGGGTTTCCTTGCAATCAGTTTATGAGTCAGGACCCGGGTACTGCAACAGAAATCAAAGAATTTTGCCAAAAAAATTATGGCGTTAGTTTTCCTATGGCTGAAAAAATTGATGTTAAAGGGGATAATATGGCTCCTATTTATGCGTGGCTAACGCAAAAAGAAAAAAATGGCGTGCTGGACGCTAAAATTGCCTGGAATTTTAACAAATTTCTCATTGATGAGGAAGGTAAAATGGTCGCCTACTTTCCAAGTAGTGTGAAACCTTTGAGTGAGGATATATTGAAATATATCAACAAGTAAATAAAGGGGGATCAAAAATCCCCCTTTATCATTAAAAAGGTAAAGTTGGATATGGAACAAAATGAGAAGCTACTCTTGTCATAGCAGGTGCCAGCACAAAACTGAGTATCAAAATAATAATAGCATGCACTAAAGCAATTTCAATATTATTACGCCTTAATTCGTCTAATTCTGATTCTGGTGTTAAAAAGCCGGTAATTAAAAATGTAAATCTGAAAAGCAAATAGCTGAATACCCACATACCTGCAAAAAAGGCAAGCGAAAACCCGATAGATTTTGCCCACTCATTTTGACTGATTAAAAATCGCATCGCATCGGAACTAGTGTTTGAAATGTGACTTAAGTTAATACCTGCAGCTAATAAAGAGGCACCAAACACTATTAAAATAGCTGCGTTCTTTTCCTCCAGGTATTTATCAAAGAAATTTGACTGCACACGCGCAAAGGAAAAAAGGTAAAAAATGGACATTATGGTTAACGTTCCTAAATCGACCCATTCATTTATCATAGTTTTTTATTTTAAGGTAACACAATTTCCCATTTATTCAGATTAACATCCGGATTAACACCCAGCCTCCAGTCCATTCCTGTCAGTTCCCAAACGTAATACTTTTTACCCCATCGGTCTTTGATATGGGCTGAACCAGCATCCGGCGTTTTTGGAATGTGTACAGCAAGCATAGAATGTTCCTCGCCATTAATGACAGCGGCATCAAACCCTAGTTTTTCCAGTATAGCATAAGCAAAAACGGTTCTGGTATCACAATCTCCTGCCTCATGATAAAGGAATTCCATAGGAGAATAAACACCGAAGGGTTGAACATTACCACAGCAGCCCTGTCCCGATTCAATGGGAGCGCAGTTGTTAATGTATCTGACTCCATTTAATGTATATGGACAATTTTCATTAATAATCAATGTGTAAGGTATCGTCTGAATACTGGATATAATTAAATTTAAGGCACCCATATAATCAAGATTGGCATCTTCTATCAGCGTCTTGTATCCTTCAACTAATTCCAGGGTTGGAAATTCAACAGCATTTAAAAGCTGCTCATAAATAAATCTTGCGTATTCAATATCTGACATCTCATAGGCTGGATATCCTATATTTTCTCTGTAGGAAACACTGGCCTCATAAAGTTCCTGACAAACTGGAATAGACATTTCATAGGTTCTGCCATCCAGAGAGTTCCAGGCCCATTTTTTTTCGTATGATTTGCAACCTGCTGCTTCATTAAAAGGAATTTCCTCAGGAACGGAAGGTCTTACAACGGTTTCATTAATTTCTTCTTCACCACTTAACAGATGGTATATAAGGTAACCTAAGAAAATCCAAAAAAATAACTTTTTCATGGTTCAACTGTTTGAAAAAATTTATATTACTTTCCTGAAAGTTAAATTTATTCTGGGATCCTTTATTTTAGAAGATTTTGGTAATGCATGGACCCAAAAATGCTGCGTATTTCCTTTCATCATTAAAAGATGTCCATTTTCAAGTGTTAAGGTAATAATCTCCTTTGTATTTTTATGCCTGAATTTAAATGGTCTATTGGCACCAAAACTTAAAGAAGCGATAGTTGGTTGTTTTCCAAATTCCTTATCATCATCACTGTGCCAGGACATTCCCTCATTGCCATGATGATACAAATTGCATAAGCAGGCATTAAAGCTGGATTGTGTTACCTCCTCCACCGATTCCTTTATTGGAAGTAATTCTTTATGCCAGGGTAATGCCGTTTTTGGAGTATGGGAATAAGTATATTGAAATGCATCATCCCCATACCAGGCTACTTTTCTATTTGTAAGGATTTTCTTACCAAACATTATTAACTCATCTTGTCTCCAATGAAGCATTTCCATCAAAGCCTTTAACAAATAATCACATTGCGTTGCAGTCCAGAGCTTTTTACTATAGTAAGCCTCACCATCATAAGGTAAAATATTTTGATTGTTGACCATTTAACTTTTTTTGCCGTTAAGTTGTATTGCCCCAATACCGTTATCCAATAATAATTTATTTAATGCGGGCAATTCAATTTCCATTATATTCAGGGCATCTTTATATGATGCAGACCATAAGGCATCCAATCTTTTTTGTTCCTCAAGCACAGCTTTGGTAACAACCGGAATATCACTTTCCGCCTGATTTACTAAAAAAAGATAATTTCCAGTCATTTTATTTTCAAAATTATCAACATCATCATAAGCTTTGGATTTTCTTTGCACCATATTTTTATCCCATTGGTCAATATCCTGGATTAATTTATTACAAGCGATGAAAGATGGGCTGCCACTTAATTCTTTTCGTTTTAAATAAAGCATCATTCGATCTAATTGGTCTTTATATTCAGCCATTTGATTTACAGTATTTATCATGGTTGTAAAGGAGGTAGATAATTGATTCAATAGATTATTATAATCCTCGTAAACCTCTGCTGGAACATTAATATGAGGATTAGGGAGGATATTCATCTCCTTTTTCCATTTTTCTTTTGAAAATTCCAGTTCAATCGTGTACTTGCCTGGTAAAACTTTATGCCCTTTATAACTACCTTCAATGTAAACACCAGGTACACCTGGTCTGGAGAAAGTCCTCATATCCCATACAAAACGATTTAATCCTTTTGTTGAACTTAAAACGGGTTCTTTGGAAGGCCCACCATCATATCTTTTAAAATCTGGTGCAGGAATATGGCTGAATGATTTTACCAGTGTATTTTTGGAATCATAGATATTTATTTTCAAGTTTTGTGCGGGATTATTACTTTCATCTTTTGGTAATTGATAATAAATCACAACCCCTGTTGAGGGATTTACGCCATCCTTAAGGTCCGTTCCACTGGCATCATTTCCAGATTCATCCAGTTTGCTGCCACCATTTACCTGATATGTATCCTCTATTGGATAAAGAACAATTTTAGTGGAATCATTCTCTTTATAATGTCTGATTACTTCCAGGTCATCTAAAATCCAGAAAGAACGTCCGGCGGTAGCTGCAATTAGATCTCCATGTCTGACCATCAAATCAGTGACAGGAACTACCGGGAAATTTAATGTAAAGGGTTTCCAGCTTCCTCCTCCGTTCCTGGAAATAAAAAGGCCTGTTTCCGTTCCTGCAAAGAGTAAACCAGGTAACTGATCATCTTCCCTCACCACCCTGGTGTAAGCACCTTCAGGAATACCAGAGGAAATATTGGTCCATGTTTTTCCATAATCTGTTGTTTTAAAAAGGTAAGGCTTAAAATCATTGAATTTATATCGTGTTGCTGCTATATAAGCTATCGCTTTATTGTGTGGAGAGACTTCTATGGCATTAATCAGACATTCAGAAAGATTACCTGGCGTCACATTTTTCCATGTTTTTCCACCGTCCATAGTCACATGAACCAGACCATCATCACTTCCGGTCCAGATTACCCCTTTTTCATGTGGAGATTCTATTACATAACTTAGGGTCCCATAATTTTCAGCGCCAACAATTTCGTTGGTAAAAGGGCCACCTCCTTTTCCCTGTTTTTCTTTTTCATTTCTGGTTAAATCAGGGGATACTTCTTCCCAGGATTTCCCCATATCTTTTGTTTTTAATAAAACCTGAGCCCCATGGTAAAAAGTATTAGGTTCGTGTTTTGACCAGATGATAGGAGCGTTCCAGTTATATCTGTATTTCATGAATTTAGGTTCCAGCGCAAGATACTGAATAGGGGAAGGCATTATATTGGAACCAGCCCCAGCCTTCGTATCTAATAGTTCGATGGTACCCAGATAACTTCCTCCCATTACAAAACGAGGATTATCAGGATCAAAGGCTAAAAAGGCACTTTCACCTCCTGCGGAACTGGACCAGTCTTTTGAGGTTATTCCATAATGACCAAGAGATCGTGATGCAATTGAAACTGAGGTATTATCCTGTTGTCCGCCATAAACCCTGTATGGAAACTGATTGTCCACATTGATACGATACATCTGGGCTGTAGGCATGTTTTGTTGTTCTGTCCAATTGGCACCTCGATCGAAAGTAATAGAAGCACCCCCATCATCAGCGATGATCATATTTTTTGAATTTTTAGGGTTAATCCAAAGATCATGATGATCCCCGTGGGAGGTATTTAATATTTCCCACGATTTACCTCCATCAATTGATCTGAGTGCAGGCGGTCCCAAAACGTAAACCGTATGTTCATCATTCGGATCGGCGAAAACTTCAATGTAGTACCAGGCACGTTGTACAAGCCGGTGATCACTGCTAACCTTTGTCCAGTTTGCGCCAGCATTTTTTGATACAAAAAGTCCTCCTTCTTCTTTTTCTGTATCCCCCTCTATAAGCGCATAAACAACATCTGAGTTAGCCCCACTGACGGATATCCCCATTTTGCCTTTACCTGCTGGCAATCCTTCGTGAATTTTAAACCAGGATTCTCCACCATCAACAGATTTATAAAGCCCACTTCCGGGACCTCCACTGGTAACCTTCCAGGGGGACCGGTTATGTTCCCACATGGAAGCATACATGATTAATGCATTATTAGGATCCATGGAAAGGTCATTACATCCTGTACCATTATCAACAAAAAGCTTGTTTTTCCAGGTTTTTCCACCATCTGTACTTTTATAAATACCTCTTTCTGGTGTTGGACCATTAAGGGCACCCTGAGCAGCAACAAAAACAATATCCGGATTTGATGGATGGATAATTATTCTGGATATATGTCTGGTTTTATCCAAACCGATTTTTGACCAGGTTCTTCCGGCATCTGTCGATTTATAAACACCATCACCATAAGAGGTCATAACCCCCCTGGGCGCATGTTCTCCCATACCGCAATATACGATGTTTGGGTCTGAAGCAGAAACAGCAACTGCGCCTACGGAACCTGTTTTAAAAAATCCATCTGAAATATTAAACCATATATGACCTGCATCATTGGTTTTCCATAAACCTCCACCCGTTGTTCCCATGTAATAGGTAAGCGGGTCATTTGAAACGCCCGTTGCTGTAACAGAGCGTCCTCCCCTGAATGGACCAATGTTCCGCCATTTTACAGGAGCTAAAAACTTTTCTTCCTCTGAAGCAGAGGACTGTTTACTACTTTCCTGTGCAGAAAGCAATAAACTATAGCAATTGATGAGTAGGAATAAATAGCTGATTTTAAGGGACATGAATATTAATTTTGGTTTGTGGCAATCAAAAAATATTAATTTAATGGACAATTTAGCGAAAAAAAAATTAAGTTAACTATTCGGTAAAAAATAATAATTAATAATTAGGAAAAGTTAAATAATATACTACATTTGCATCATTAAGATTTTATATGTTTGCTTTAAGGCGATTTACTTTTCTACTTGCATGCTTGCTGCTTCTTAGCAAAGACGTAACATACGCCTTCTCCCTGTCTCACAAACTAGAGATCCAACTTAAACAAAAGCATCTCAAAAATAACGGGGATTTTATAAATCCTTTTACATTTAATGATTCAGCTAAAATTTTATTAGTTGAAAATGAGGAAATTGAAGATGAGTTAGTTTTTAATTTAGGTGGATCCTTTTTACACCTTTTACCTCCAGCCCAACCAATTGGCATTTTAAAAGCAGATTCCAATTTGCTTTTTCCCCTGATTATTAAAAGGATAATTCTGTTTTGTTCCTTAAAGATTGATTGTTAAATAAACGACATCAAAGTTTCATCAGGAAACTTTAAGTAATGGTTTATTTTTTAATAGCTCCGCTTAGAGCTTAAATCTTTATTGCAGTGAATTCCCATAATAGTACATCAAAAATTAACAACATACATAGATATGAATCTGTCCAAAGTGTGGATATCATTTCAGGTTTAATCGTATCATTACTGGCGCTCCCATTAAGTTTAGGAATCGCTAAAGCATCAGATTTTCCACCACTTATGGGGCTGATCGCAGCTATCATTGGTGGTATGGTTGTCTCCTTTCTGGCTGGTTCAAAATTAACAATAAAAGGTCCGGCTGCAGGTCTTATCGTAATTGCTGCCAGTGCAGTGGCCGATTTTGGTGGTGGAGAAAAGGGCTGGCACCTGGCTCTTGGTACCATCATTGTAGCTGGCATTATTCAAATTTTGTTTGGCCTTTTTAAACTTGGAAAATTGGCAAACTTTTTTCCACTATCGGCTATTCATGGCATGCTTGCTGCTATAGGATTGATTATTATAGCAAAACAAATTCCCGTTTTATTAAATGTCAATCCTCTTTTAACAAAAGGAAAAGATCCACTGGTTTTACTTGCTTCTATCCCGGAATTTATTGTTAATATGAATCCAATGGTTGCAGTAATTGGTATAATTTCACTTATTATATTATTTGTCTGGCCAACTTTAAAAAACCCAGTATTAAAGAAAATACCCGCACCACTTATTATTTTAACCTTTTCTATACCTGCAGGCGTACTTCTTGATTTTAAGCATACTGCTCCCGCTTACACCCTAGTTCATATTGGCAATTTTATTGATATCTTACAGATGAATGCCAATTTCTCAGGTCTTAGCCAGACGGGTATTTTTATAAAGTATGTTATTATGTTTGCTTTGGTTGGCACCCTGGAATCTTTGTTAACCGTAAAGGCAATAGATATTCTCGATCCGGCAAAACAAAAATCAAATACAAATAAAGATTTGATAGCCATAGGTATAGGTAATATTATCAGTGGATTTTTAGGCGGACTTCCCATGATCTCAGAAGTAGCACGTAGCTCTAATAATTTATATAATGGCGCTAAGACAAGATGGGCTAATTTTTTTCATGGCTTATTTATCTTGATTTTTCTGTTGGTTGCCGTTCCGTTACTCGAAATGATTCCCAATACTGCTTTAGCAGCTATGTTAATAACCGTTGGATTCAAGCTGGCTCATCCTATGGAATTTGTACATATCTTTAAAATAGGTAAAGAACAATTGGCAATTTTCCTGGTAACCATATTTTTTACTTTATTTGAAGATCTTTTAGTTGGAATTGCAGCGGGTATCGCATTAAAATTGATTATCCATTTATTTAACGGGGCAGGGTTTAAAAATTTGTTTAGAGCAACTATTCGTGTGGTTGACGAAGAATTTGGATCCAGGTTAGTTCTTGAACAGTGTGCTGTTTTTTCAAACTGGCTCGGTCTCAAAAAAATGCTGGATGAGCTTCTCCCAAAAGAAGTAATTTCCATTGATTTTTCGGAACTGCGATTAGTTGACCATTCTGTAATGGAAAATCTCCAGCATTTTAAAGATGATTATGAGAATTCAGGTGGAAAAGTACAATTTCAGGGTTTAGATCACTTAAATCAAATGTCTGATCATCCGCTGGCAGCCAGAAGACAAATATCTTAATATAAACCGGAGATAAATGACTAAACATATTGCTTTTGATGAAGATCATGTTTTACATGAGTTAAAACATTATTTGCCATCCCAAACACCACTTAAGGATTTTATTCATCACAATTCCCTTCATGCTTTCCAGCATCTTGATTTTTTTGAGGGTATTTTTAAAGCCTCCTCTTTATTTGGATTCAAGGTTACCCTTTCCTTAAATGAATACAGAAAACTACATACCTTAGGACGAATCCGAACTGATATTTTGAATAAAACCATTGTAAATCATTATGGGGAGGATAATCTTTCTGAATGGTTAGATAAGGTTTTAAATAAATCTTATAATTTTAGTATAATACCAGAAGTGGGTTTGTTTAGGAAAAATTGGCAGCGATTTTATCAATTTGATTTGGATAATGCGGTTCAACCTCTTTTATTTAGAATTATTGGAAGCTATCTGGATCAGGGAATTGCCCTTTGGCACTTCCCCCTGGAGGATAAAGGTTTAATCGCCGCAATTAAAATACTGGAGGAGCAAAGTTTCTCCAGTTTTTTTAAAACCAAAAGAGTTAAAGATTTACTTTTTGAGCCTGATTTGAGTATTGCTGGTTTGTTAAAATTATTGGTTGAAAAAGATACCCTTTTCCAGGAATACATTTTCGACCAGCAGTTTGCTCATCGTGGCTGGAGTGGGATTGTTGGTGCAATTGAGGATAATCCCAGTTCCGTGCTTTATCCTAAATCTATTTCTTTGAAGGATTTTATTATCCTGGAATTATTACTTGAGATAGATGCATTAACGGTTGAATTTGGTGAAAACTGGCAACCTCTGGGGCAACTTGTTCCTAAGGAGCCAGCCGATTTATTTGCGCCAATTACCAGAACAGAATTTCAAGAGGTACTCATATTGTGGCAAATGGCTTTTGAATGGAGCTATTATGATGAAGTTTTTGCGGGTTTAATTTCTTTACAAAACCAAAAAAAATCTTTACTTGCAACGGACAATTCTCCTATTAATTCACAGACGGAGTTTATAGGTATTTTTTGTATTGATGAAAGAGAGTGTTCCATTAGGAGACATTTGGAATATGTTCAACCCAATTGCGAAACAATGGGTTGTCCCGGTTTTTTTGGAGTTGAATTCTTCTTTCATCCGGCTAATGGGAAATTTTATGAAAAGTTATGTCCCGCTCCAGTAACGCCTAAATATTTAATCAGGGAAACGGAATCAGAAGGGGGTCGTGGTCATGAAATGCTTTTTAGTAAAAAAGCAAATACTATTTTCAGAGGATTCTTAATAACGCTTTCCCTTGGATTTTGGGCAGCCATTCAAATGATGCTTGATATTTTTAGACCTAAAATGAGTCCTGCAATATCCGATGCTTTCGCTCACATGAATCTAACCTCAACACTTCAAATTGAGGTTACCTATCCCATTGTTGTTGAAAATGGCTTGCAGGTCGGTTTTACATTGACAGAAATGGCTGACAGAGTGGAAAATTTACTTCGCGGAATTGGATTAATCCAAAACTTTCCACCTATTGTCTATGCAGTGGCTCATGGAAGCAGTAGTGCTAATAACCCACATCACGGAGCTTATGATTGTGGGGTATGTAGTGGACGTCCTGGATCTGTTAACTCCAGGGTTTTTTCCTTTATGGCAAATCATAAGGAAGTCCGTAATATACTTAAAAGTAGGGGACTAATTATTCCTGAAACCACACAGTTTATTGGTGCTTTACATGATACGGCTAGTGATGAGATGGCTTTTTATGATCTTGAAATGATTTCTAAGGAAAATAAATTAAAACATAAACTAAATGTGTTGACATTTGAAGAAGCTTTAGATTTAAATGCAAAGGAACGATCAAGAAGATTTGCTTCCATTAAGACGAATAATCACATAAAACATGTTCGTAAATCAATTCAGAAGAGATCGGTTTCCTATTTTGAACCTCGGCCTGAATTGGGGCATGGCACAAATGCGCTGTGTTTTGTTGGGCACCGTCAATTGACAAAAGGTTTATTTTTAGACCGCAGGGCATTTATGAATTCTTATGACTACCGCACAGATCCAAATGGTGAACGTTTGTTGGGAGTTATGAAGCCATTACCTATTGTTTGTGGCGGAATTAATCTTGAATATTATTTTTCCAGAGTTGATAATTATAAATTGGGTGCAGGAACAAAACTTCCTCACAATGTGATGGGGTTAATTGGAGTGGCAAATAGTTCAGACGGTGATTTAAGACCTGGTCTCCCTTTACAAATGATTGAGGTACATGATCCTGTTAGATTGATGATCATTGTGGAACATTTTCCTGACATCGTTTTGAAAACTATCCAGTCCAGTCCTGAATATTATGAATGGTTTAAGAATGGTTGGGTATTGATTACAGCTATTCATCCGGAATCAAATCAATTGTACTTTTTCAAAAATGATCAGTTTTACCCTTACACTCCATTACTAAAAAAAGTAAATGAAAGTAATGATGTTCATGCGTTAATTGATTTGGCAACAGAGATGAAAACAAATGAAATATATCACGCTACCCAAGAGCACATTCCTGTTCATATATTAAACTAAAAAAGAATGAATTTATATATTCCATTGTTTGTCTTAATTCCATTTGCTGGATTTATGATATCCCTGGTTCCTGGAAATCATCAGGAAAAACTAATTTTCAGAACGGTTTTCATTACCCTTGCCCTGCATTTTTTATTACTTACCTGGTTGTGTGTTCAATGTTATATGCAACAAGATACTGCTTTGTTTTTTGAGGGTCCGGCGCTCTATAAAACCAGTACTTCTAATTTTTCCTTTCATTTATTCTTTGATTTTCAAACTGGTGTTTTTGCGTGGATTACAGATTTCATCTTAATGCTGGTTTCAACATTCAGTAAAACTTATTTGCATAGAGAAAAGGGGTTTAAGCGCTTCTACAATAACATGCTTTTTTTCTTTCTTGGGCTTACTATCATTGAATTTTCCGGAAATTTTGAAACCCTTTTTGCTGGATGGGAAATTATTGGCATTGCTTCCTTTCTATTGGTTGCCTTTTATAAAGACAGATATCTTCCAGCTAAAAATGCAATGAAATTACTCTCAGTTTACAGAATTGCTGATATTTCCATGCTGCTTGGTATCTGGCTTAGCCATCATTATTTTAAAAAGTCTCTTAATTTTGAAGAGTTAAAATGGGTGGATATTAATTTTTCAGGCGGGGACCATGATATTTATATTCAGGTAATTCCCTTTCTTTTTTTATTGGCAGCCTGGGTAAAATCGGCTCAATTTCCATTTTCATCCATGTTACCGCGTGCCATGGAGGGGCCTACTACCTCATCAGCTATTTTTTATGGCTCATTAAGCGTGCACATGGGCGTTTTCCTCTTACTCCGTACCTTCCCTTTCTGGCAGGAAAATACTATTTTTATTGTCGTGGTAATCATTATGGGTGGATTGACCAGTTTATTATCTACACTCATCGCAAGAGTTCAGTCGTCGATAAAAACCCAGATTGCCTACTCCTCCATAGCCCAGATAGGTTTAATTTTTATTGAGATAGCTTTAGGTTTTCATACCCTTGCTTTAATTCATTTTGCGGGTAATGCTTTTTTAAGAACCTATCAGTTATTAGTTTCTCCCGCTGTTCTAAGTTATTTGATTCATGATCAGTTTTTTCATTTCTTACCACCAGATAATCAGATTACCAAAAATTTATGGGGAAGATTTAAAATCTCTATCTTTCAGTTAAGTATTAAGGAATTTAATATGGATACCAACATGTTCTGGTATTTATGGCAGCCTTTGAAACGGATAGGTAGAAGACTGAGATTTTTTCAAACAGGAAATGCACTGATTTTGTGTAGTTTATATTTAGCTGCCGGATTCTATTTCATTTTTATAAAAAAGTATTATAATGAGCCATGGTTACATACTTTTTCTTTTTTTGGCGGTTTTTTAAGTTTAGGTTTTATTATCTCAGCTTTTGAATCCAGAATAAGTGCAGAAAATGCCTGGTGGCAGATTATTTTCAGTCAATTTTTATTGGGCCAGACCATTGCATTAAATGAGCAATTTGAAATTATCCAATTGATGTTGTTCTTAAGTGGTATCGTATTTGCAGCGGTATTAGGATTTATGGTAATTAAAAGATTAAAATATATGGGGGAATCGGTTTATTTAAATAAATTTCACGGACTTTCTTACATAAGACCCAGATTATCAGTTGCATTTCTGATTGCTTGTCTTGGATTATCAGGTTTTCCAATAACGCCGACTTTTATTGGTGAAGATTTGATTTTAGGTCATTTGCATGAAAATCAAATTGGATTAACCTTATTGATTGCGCTTATTTTAATTTTAGACGGATTGGCTATTTATCGGATTTATGCCAAATTATTTCTGGGACCACATGACAGAGGCTACCATGAAACCGCTTTCAGGTCATCTTAACACAAAAAAAAGAGCAACTTCACGAGTTGCTCTTTTTTTCTATCTGCATTTGAAAATAGAATTAATCTTCTACTTCTCTTTTTTTCTCCTCCATGTAAACGGCCTTTAATACCTCTGCTCTGCGAGAGATAGATGGCTTAACAAACTCCTGCCTTCTTCTCAATTCTTTCATCACCTGGGAATCTCTATACTTTCTTTTGTACCTTTTTAGAGCACGGTCGATACTTTCGTTATCTTTTACATCAATAATCAGCATAAGGTCTTGAAGATTTAATCGTTTAAAGTTAAAAAATGGAGCGGATGACAAGATTCGAACCTGCGACCTCAACCTTGGCAAGGTTGCGCTCTACCAACTGAGCTACATCCGCAATTAATTTTGGTCTGGACTTTTCCGAAACGCGTGCGCAAATATAGTTGATTATTTACTTTTCGCAATAGTTTTTTAAAAAAATGTTTTTTTATCAATAAACGGCTTTGTCGGTGATTCTCATTATTTTTGTTAAAAATAATGAATGATGTCATGTAAACTAAAATTCCAGATTCACTATCATACACAACCGGGTGAAAATTTATATCTTAAAGTTTTACAAATAAACGAATTATCTGTCGAATACTGGCCATTAATATATGTTGGAAACGGTTTCTGGACAAATGAATTCGATTTTTTGCATACTCAGTTGAATTTTAAATATGCCTATGTAGTTAAAGATAATTTCCAGAAAACGATTCGAGATGAAGGTAATTTTATAAGATCGTTGCCTGAAAGGAGGGATATCTGTGATATTTATTTTATTAGAGATTTCTGGATGGATAAAGGACATCCTGAAAATGCATTTTTTAGTGATGCTTTTACAGGTTCCGTTTTACCAAAAACAGGAAAATTTCCAGAAGAAAAAAGGGGGAATGGTTTTATAAAACTTTCCTTTCATCTTAGAGTTCCGTATCCATACCCGTATGCACAACTGGTTGTAGCAGGAAATATTCCTGAATTGGGAAACTGGCAGCCTGAAAATGCTTTAAAACTTTCAAATTCGAAGGAGAATAATGAATGGACTGGATCTATTTCGTTTCCTGCATTTCCGGAAGGACTGGAATATAAATATGTTTGGGTAACACCTGACAATAATATAACTTTTGAAACCGGGGAAAACAGAGATGTCAGGGATATCAAACCAATAAATTCCCAGCATACTATATTATTGAATGATACCCGTTTTAATTATCCCTCCTCCTACTGGAAAGGTGCAGGGGTTGCGATTCCTGTTTTCTCATTAAGAAGCCAGCAAAGTCTTGGTGTGGGTGAATTTCATGATTTAATTTTGTTTTCAGATTGGGCAGCCCAATCCGGACTTAAGATGATTCAAATTCTTCCAATTAATGATACGCAATCTTCCAAGACCTGGACCGATTCTTACCCTTACGCAGCTATTTCTGTTTTTGCTTTACATCCGCTGTATCTGAATATCGAACGTATTCCGGGATGGGATAAAATAATATCTGCTTCTGATTTAAATAATATCAAACAAGATTTAAATGCGCTAAAAGCAGTGGACTATGAACGAGTCTTATCATGTAAACTGGATTTGGCCAAAAAAATCTTTAATGATCAATGGTTTATTCTTAAAAATGATAGTGCTTTTATTTCCTTTTTTAATGAAAATAGATCATGGCTGGAACCTTATGCCTTGTTTTCTTACTTTAGAGAGAAATTTAACACTGTTGATTTTTATCAATGGGGAGAATATGCCACCTATAAAGAAGCATTTTTAACAGATTTTATTCAACCTGATAAAGAAAGTTATTTACCGATTGCTTTTTATTTCTTTTTACAATTTCATCTGGATAAACAATTGCTGGAAGCAACTGAATATGCAAAAAATAAAGGAGTAATTTTGAAAGGTGATCTTCCCATCGGTATCTTTAAACATAGCACAGATGCATGGATTGCACCCCATTTGTTTAATATGGATGGTCAGGCGGGTGCACCTCCGGACCCGTTTTCAGCAACGGGTCAAAACTGGGGATTTCCAACCTATAACTGGTCTGAAATGGCTAAAGATGGTTATAATTGGTGGAAAAATAGAATGATCCTGCTGGCAAAGTATTTTGGTGCTTATCGAATCGATCATATTCTGGGCTTTTTCAGGATTTGGGAAATTCCAGCAAACCAGGTGGATGGATTATTAGGCGTTTTTAATCCGGCACTTCCTTTATTATCTGATGATTTTATTAAAATTGGCCTTCATTTTGATGAGCAACGGTTTTGTAAGCCATACCTAAAATTGGAATTGTTACTTTCGCTCTTCAAAGAAGATACGATGGATGTGATAGCCTCTATATTTGATGAAGACCATTTTGGGGGTTATCAGTTTAAACCATTTCTTAATTGTCAAAAAGATCTGGAAACTTTTTTAAACAGTTCCTCTGGTTTAAAATATCTACCGTATAAAGAAGTATTATTTAACCTAGTTTGTGAGGTATTATTTATAAAAGATAGGCATCTTGAAAATGCTTATCATCCAAGAATTAATCTGAAGGACACCTTTTCATTCAAATGTCTGGATGCCTCCAGCCAATATCTTGTCCAAAGATTTCATGATTATTATTTTTATCAAATGCAGGATGATTTCTGGAGGAAAAAGGCAATGGAAAAATTACCAGCCATAAAAGAGGCTACAAATATGTTGATTTGTGGGGAAGACCTTGGTATGGTGCCAGCCTGTGTTTCCGGTGTAATGAAGGAGCTCGGCTTGTTATCCCTTGAAATTCAGCGGATGAGTAAAAATCCCGAGACTGAATTTCTACAGGAAAGGGATATACCATATTTATCAGTGGTAAGTCCATCTACGCATGATATGTCTCCAATCAGAACCTGGTGGGATGAATCAGACAGGGATCAGATTCAGCGATTTTATCAGTTTCAATTAGGGGAGTCCGGCATAGCCCCATTATCCTGTTCACCTGATATAGTTGAAAAGGTTATAAATCTCCATCTGCGCTGGCCTTCCATCTGGGCTGTTTTTCCTATTCAGGATTTATTAGGGATGGATTTGTTTTTAGGTAACCCGGATCCTTCTGTGGAAAGAATAAATGTTCCTGCAAACCCCAAAAATTACTGGCAATACCGGATGCATGTATGTATCGAAGATTTACTTGAAAGGACTGATTTTTCTGAAAAACTAAACAAGAAAATTAGTTATTACAGGAATTTTGTGGTACATTAACCTTATTATTTTCCTTAAATGAAATGTGTATTCCCAATCTTCTTTTGTTTATTTTTCAGCAATGCAGGGTTATTGGCACAAATTAATCCTTGCAGTCAGGTTATTATTCCCGCTGATTCCACTGGCGTTTATTCTTTTTCAGGCTATAACGGTAAAAAGGGAATGGTAGATAGTTTGTGTCTTCATATTCCTGTAGAATATTCCTTTGCGGTTAAGATACCCAAAGAAATATCGACGTTGCCAGTTGGAAAATCATTACATCAATTACCAGCAACTATTAAATACTCATGTTTTCCTCAGGATTGTATATTTAAAAAAAATGAAACGGGTTGTATTACCCTAAAAGGAAAATTTGATGAGACGTATGGACTAGATTATTTAAAATTAAAATTGGATGTGCCAGATAGTTTGGGACTGCCCTTAAATGATTTTGGCTTTTTTCTTAGGCCAGTTACCAGCCTGGCTTGTAAAACATCATCTATTCATGCATTAGGTGCAACAAGACTTAAGCTTAATGCTTTTCCAAATCCATTTACAGACTATATTCAAATTCATATTTTAACGGAGTTAAGTGGTTTATTTGATTTACAACTGTACCACATAGACGGCAAAATGGTGGAAAGAAGAAGAATAAATTTAAATCCGGGAAACAACAGGTTTGAATTTCCCACGAAAGATATTCCGGCAGGCATATATGCCTGTAGTTTGACAGATGGATTTTCTTCTGTTTCCATGCGTATTCAAAAAAATTAAATAAGCTACCAAACCCCAATTTTTTCCCATTTCAAATGAGGCGATAAGGCAGTTGGATCAATCTGATCGATCCTTAAGGATAGGGCCTGTGACAAAAATTCGGGCAATTTGCCTTCCCATTTTGATTGAGGAAATTGGACGGTCAACTTACAATCTGTATCAAACTCCTGATGAATGACAATAAGGTTATATTTTTTAACTGCATCCATTATTAAAGGCATTTTACTGTAATCACATGAAAACAAATAATATGTTGATAATTCCCTTTCTATAGTCCCACCATTTTCAATGGCTAATGCTGCAGCATTTCTGTAAGCCTGTATGAGCCCGGAAGTTCCTAATAAAGTGCCTCCAAAATAACGCGTCACAACAACAAGGGTATTGGTCAAGCCCGCACTATCTATTTGTCCCAATATTGGTTTGCCAGCGGTTCCTGAGGGTTCCCCATCATCATTGGCTCTGAATAAGATGCCATCGAGCCCTAAACGCCACGCAAAACAATGATGACTGGCTTTTCCATGTAATTTTCTAATCTCTTCCAGTGCCGGATTAACGTCTTCTAACTTCTCTATTGGAATAGAGAAAGATAAGAACTTACTGCCTCTATCCCTAATTTCTCCAACACCACGTTTTTTTAATGTTTTATATTTGAAATAATCTTTCATTTCCTCAGGAAAGGGTGATTAAGAAAACCGCTGTAATGGCCATAGAAATGCCTATGAATTTAAATTTACTGGCTTTTTCTTTAAAGATAAGCAGTGCACCAAGCATTGAAAGTCCAATAATACCGACATTATTTATAGGGAACATTAAACTGGCATCCCAGCCTTGACCAATGGCTTTCATCAGAAAATGAATAGACAAAAAATTTAGTATCCCTAAAAGAATGCCATAGGGAAGAATATGAATAGCTATAATTCTATTAAATTTAAGTTTTTCAAAAAGTAATAACAAAATTCCTATACTGGCTGCTGTTCCAAATAAAGTGGCTAAAAAAAGAGAGGATTGATTAGAAGAAGATTTTCCTAATATATAAAAGGCCGTGTCGATAATTGAACTTAGTAACCAGGTTAAAAATGGAAATATCCAGTAAATTAATTTTTTTCCACCATTTCTATGTGTATTAAATGGCATATTAATGATAACAATAGCGCCAATAGCCATTAAAATACCAATAATCCGGAATAAAGATAATTGTTCTGAATAATACAGAACGCCGGTTATAATAGGTGCAATAAGTGACATCTTCTGTGTTACAGAACTGATCATTATTCCAAAATGAGTGACCGTTTTAGATATTATGTTGAAGGTAAGAATAAATAATCCGCCTAAAATGATAGCGTAAAAACTAAATTCCTGTTCTTTAAATGATTTAAGATGTATGGATTGTGAATTTGTTAACAAGGTACATGCCAGGCAAGTCAGGTAATTGACCGTAATAATGCCTGGAATATCTGATTGTTTATCCGAAAAATAACGGAATAGCCAGAGTAAAGTACAGGAACTGAGAATAGAAAGAGCCAGATAAATCATTTGTTTTAATTGAACCACAAAGATAAGCGCAAAAGTCTGGAAACAATCTCTTATGATTCTCAACTAAATGCCTATATTTGCAAAAAATTTATAAATTCTTTTGCGTGGAACGAACGCTTAGTCAGTACGACACTGAAATATTGGCCTGTAGGAATCTTTTTGTTAAAAAAACAATAGATTATGGCACTTCTTGGCGTGTTTTAAGACCTTCTTCACTGACTGACCAGCTTTTAATAAAAGTAAAAAGAATCCGTACTATTCAGATGCTTGGTTCACAAAAAGTGTCGGATCCAGTTAAGCAAGAGTATCAGGGCATCGTGAATTACAGCATTTTAGCATTGATACAGTTGTCCCTTCCCGAAAATAATCAGTTTGATTTACCCCCAGATGAAGCACTCGTTTTATATGATACTCAGGTTTCTAAAGCGAGGAAATTAATGACCGATAAAAATCATGATTATGGTGAGGTCTGGCGGGAAATGAGGTTGAGTTCCCTGATTGATATTATGCTGACTAAGTTGCTTAGAATCAAACAAATAGAAGATAATGAGGGTGAAACATCTATTTCTGAAGGCGTAGATTCCAACTACCAGGATATTTTGAATTATGCGGTTTTTTCCTTGATAAAATGGTCGGAACAATCTGAAATTTAATTGTTTATAAAAATAAATATTTTTTATGACACTGACAGACATTTTAATTTATATGGCCATTGCGGGTGGTATATGGTCGGCGCTGGTTTATTTTATTTGGCAGAAGTCCAATCATTTGCTAATTACTTTTTTACAAAGTTTTTGTGGCGCATTATTTATTTTCTCAGGTTGGGTAAAAGCTATTGATCCCCTTGGTACTGCCTATAAGATGGAACAGTATTTTGGAGAATTCAGGGTAACTTTTTCCCAGACTTCTTTAAAAGGTCTGGCAGACCTTTTTCCTGTGTTTGCAGAATATGCCATTGTATTTGCAGTTATTATGATTGTCCTTGAAATTGTTCTCGGTATAATGCTTCTTTTTGGCATATTTAAAAAATTTACCGCCTGGACGTTTTTTCTGCTCATTTTATTTTTTACTTTTTTAACAGGCTTTACCTATCTGACCGGATATGTACCTGAAGGTGTCAATTTTTTCTCTTTCTCTCAGTGGGGTGATTATGTTGAAACTAACATGAAGGTTACAGATTGTGGCTGTTTTGGTGATTTTATTAAACTTAAACCTAAGGTTTCTTTCCTTAAGGATGTTTTTCTATTGTTTCCTGCCTTGATTTTTATTTTTTTCAATAAAAGTTTTTATTCTTTATTTAGTAATACAACCAGAAATAGTATTTTCATTTTCAGCATGGCTGGATTTACCTTTTATTGTTTTTCCAACTTTGTATGGGATTTACCACATACTGATTTCAGACCCTTTAAAATAGGAAATAATATAAGGGAAATGAAAAAATTGGAAAAGGAAGCTGCAGCTGCAGTAAAAATTGTGGCCTATAAAATGACTAATTTAAAATCAGGCGAAATTGTAGAAATTCCATTTGATACTTACATGGTGGAATATGCTAAATATCCAACCACTGACTGGAAATTAGAACAAATTAAATCTGAACCTGCCATTGAAAAAACAAAAGTAAGTGATTTTGAGGTAGCCGATGTGGATGGTAATGATAAAACGGAGGATATTCTAAATTATCCTGGATTTTCATTTATGATCATCGCTTATAAATTAAATGAATCATTAGTAAATACAACAAGGATTCAAAAAGATTCCATCTTTAGAAAAGATAGTATTTTGGTGGGAAAAACGTATCAATATGTTAATGTTTTTAGTGAAATAAAGGAAACCACAATGCCCGTAAAAAATTATTCTTGGGCAGATAATTACCTCGATAGCTGGAAAAACAGGTTACTCCCGGTAATGAATCCTCTGGTAAAAGAAAATATTAACATATTTGATGTTACTAAATATACGGATAAACAAATGATTGCCGATTTTATTAAAGAAACTGGAGCTGATTTTCCTATATATATGGCAGATGATATATTATTGAAAACAATTGTTCGTTCTAACCCGGGCGTTGTTTTACTAAAAGATGGAAAAGTAGTGGCCAATTGGCACATCAGGCAATTACCTGATGCAAATGAGTTGATTTCAACTTTTGGTCTGAAGAAATAAATACCTATTGTTCACAATTTTGTAAGAATTTTTCACAAATATGCTGAGTCGAAGAAATGTTAGGGTAAAGGTGATGCAAATTTTGTACGCCTTGGGAAGAGATGTTACTCAGGATTATACCAAAGGGTTATTAGGTTACAGAAGGCAGATAAATCAATCGTTTGATCTTTATCTGTTGGTTCTTTTTTATCTGGTGAAAATTTCAGACTATGCTTCCATCGATTTTAAAAACCGAAAATCAAGATTGAGGCCTTCTGCTGAAGACAAGTTATTTAAGCCCCTTTTGGCCTTAAATCCATTTATTAAATCGCTCTCAGAAAATATTGGTTTATATAATCTGATTGATACCCGTGACATCAGAGAAAAATTAGATGAAGATTTGGTTCGTCTGATGTATAACGATTTTTTGAAAACTGAGGAGTATCAGCATTTCCTAACGGCCGATAATCATAGTCCGGATGATTTTATTAATTTATATCTTAGTTTGTTGAAAACCTGCCTTAATTCAAGTCATTTTCAGGATATTTTGGAAGATAACTACTCCCAGTGGATTGATGATGAGTCGCTGGTTGTTGGTGCCATTAAAAAAACATTAAAGCAATTGCCAGTTGCAACTGATTTTTATCAGGAATATATTCCCTCTGAGGAAGCTACCGTCGAGTTTGGTGAATTTCTTCTGGAGACAGTTTACTTTAAGGATAAAGAACTGTTGGATATTATTTCTCCCAATCTGCAAAACTGGGATGCCGAAAGGGTTGCTGTCATTGATATGATTTTGATTAAAATGGCTATTGCCGAGTTGATGAACTTTACTTCTATTCCCGGAAAAGTTACGCTGAATGAATATGTTGAAATTTCCAAAACGTATTCTACAGATAAAAGTAAAGATTTTATCAACGGGATACTGGATAAGTTATTTAAACAGTTATCTGAAGATCAGAAAATTACAAAAGAGGGTAGGGGTTTACTTGATAATTGATTTGGTTTTATCATTATTATATATTTTTTATGTTGGATTCTATTCTAATCCTTGACTTTGGTTCACAATATACACAGTTAATAGCCAGAAGAATAAGGGAAATGGAGGTTTACAGTGAAATCAGACCTTTTTCCAGTGTGCCTGAAGATTTATCAGCATTTAAAGGGATTATTTTATCCGGTAGTCCCTTTTCTGTTAAAGATGAAAATGCGCTTCAGGTAGATTTATCTGCATTTATTGGAAAATTACCTGTTTTAGGTATTTGCTATGGTGCTCAGTATATTGCTAATTCCTTAGGTGGTAAGGTTGAGAAATCCGATAAAAGGGAATACGGCAAAGCAGCTCTGGCTTTGTGTACAAATAACAATCCTCTTTTTAAAGGTGTAAATGCTGATAGTCAGGTTTGGATGTCCCATGGTGATTCTATTTCTGATTTACCAAAGGGTTTTGAGTTACTGGCTAACACAAATGATATACCCATTGCCGCTTTTGGAAGCACCGCATCAAGGTATGAATATCCGGTATTTTGCTTACAATTTCATCCGGAAGTCACGCACAGTGTCGAAGGATTTAAAATGCTGGAGAATTTTGTCAGGCATATCGCCGGATGTGAAGGAAAATGGACGCCTGCTGCTTTTGTAAATTCCACCGTTGAAGATTTAAAAAATTCGATCGGTGATGGTCATGTAATCCTGGGATTAAGTGGGGGCGTAGATTCTTCAGTTGCAGCAGCTATTTTACATAAAGCAATTGATAATCAGTTAATTTGTGTTTTTATTGATAATGGTTTATTAAGAAAGAATGAATATGAAGAGGTACTCCATAGTTACAAAGATATGGGGTTAAATGTGGTTGGTGTCGATGCAAAGGCTCATTTTTATAGGGTATTGGCAGGTGTTTCGAATCCTGAATCTAAAAGAAAAATTATAGGAAAAGCATTCATTGATATTTTTGAACAGCAAGCTAAAATTCTTGAAAGTAAATATCAAAAGATTGCGTTTTTAGCCCAGGGTACTATTTACCCAGATGTAATTGAATCTGTTTCCGTACATGGGCCATCGGTAACCATAAAATCACACCATAATGTAGGTGGCTTACCAGAAAAATTAAACCTTAGTATTGTTGAACCACTCCGAATGCTTTTTAAAGATGAAGTTCGCAGAGTTGGAAAAGAAATGGAAGTACCGGCAAATATTTTAAACAGACATCCTTTCCCAGGTCCTGGTCTCGGTATAAGAATTCTGGGTGATATTACAGAGGAAAAGGTTAGATTGCTACAAGATGCAGATCGTATTTTTATAAATGGCTTAAAAGAAGAAGGTTTGTATAATGAGGTCTGGCAGGCTGCTACCATCTTATTACCGGTTTTTGCCGTAGGCGTAATGGGAGATGAAAGAACCTATGAACAGGTTGTAGCCTTGAGAGCAGTGAACTCTTTAGATGGAATGACTGCAGAATGGTCTCATTTACCTTATTCTTTTCTGGGAAAAATAAGTACAGAAATTATCAATCAAGTTAAAGGTATAAATAGAGTCGTTTATGATATCAGTACGAAACCGCCCGCTACTATCGAATGGGAATAATACTACACTGTTCATTTTTTTATTTTTTTACGGACTAACCTTTGCTTGTACAACAAACAGGAAGGTTTCAGTTGTTCCGATAAAAAATATGCTGAATTTATCTTCTGATTCCCGTATTCTAAAGGAAAAAACAGACACCCTTCCTGTTTTTTATCATGCATCAGAAGGTTCTTTACCCATCGGATCTGATTTGGTAAGAAAGGAATTGCCTGCGGATGAATGGCAAATTTCCAGAAGTAAAATGTCCAGTCAGAAAAATTTTAAAATCGGCTTTGTTTTACCATTTTCAACTGAAAATCAACTTTCAGGGAATATTAACAACCAGTATAATCCTGTAAGTCGATGGGCTATGCATTATTACACAGGGGCAAAAATTGCACTTGAAAAATGGAAAAATAAAGAAATAAAATTTGAATCTTTTGTCTGGGATTCCGGAGTGGATACCACAGGCCTTAAGAAAAATGTACTTTCGGACCCTCGGTTTTTGGAATTTCCGCTCATCATTGGTCCTTATCATAGAGATAATATTAAATATCTTGGCAATTATGCCAGGGAAGCGGGTGTTCTTTTGTTTTCACCATTTAGTGCAGCCCAGCAGTTAGCTGAAGAGAATCCTTTTTTTTACCAGGTGAACCCCCACTTAGACATTCAAATTTCCGCTATAGTTGCTCATGTTCAACAATTTGCTTCTTTTGATCAGGTGTTGATTCTTCAAAAAGAGAGTGATTCAAAATTACAGGATTTGTTTTTACAATCCTTTCAGTCCGCTTCGCCCAATTTATTAAAGGATGGTTTACCTTCATCTCTTTTATTATCTTCAAATACTGGTACCTGGAGTAAAAATTTATATCCCGAATTAGCAAAAAGGGAAAAATTAGTAGTCATTATTTCATCTTATTCAGATGAAGTTTTTTTAAATAATCTATTACAGGAATTGAACAGGGAAACAGTTGGTAAAAAAGAAATTGTCGTTTATGGTTTATCTCCATGGATGAATGCAGATCGAATTGATTATCAATTACTTGAATCATTAAAATTTCATGTTGCTTCCCCCCATTTTATCGATGTTCAGGATGATAATGTGCTTGCTTTTCAACGGCAGTTTTTTAATGAACTGGGAATTCTTCCCCAACCTGAAGCATTCCAGGCTTATGATTTGGTAAATTTATTAATGGAAAATTGGCTGGAAAATGCCGATCATTTTCAAGAGCGTCTTGAAACTTTTAAAAAAGATAGCTATTTGTCTTCTCCTTACCAATTTAAAAAAATAAAATCCAGTCTTACTGATGTCGATGAATGGCAATATAATATGAATAACAAGGTTATGATTTTAAAATTTTCTGATTTTAAATGGCAAAAAGATTAAAACGGGAGGCCCAGACCAAAGTTCAGATTTACATTTTTCCAGTTGAGTTCTTCCTTATTTGCCCAATAACGGCCATCAATGCCCTTATATGGATACCTGAGCGGTATGCCCATATCGAATCTGAACATAAAATAGGTGAAATCTACTCTTAAGCCAAGACCGGGGCTCAATGCAATTTGACGATAAAAGGCATCACTTTGCCCTTTGGGATTAATTGGATCTGTTATGTTGCTTTTTTTGAACTGGAAATTTGATCCAGGCCTGGTATCATCTTTTTTTATTGTCCAGACATTACCTCCATCTAAAAATAAAGCACCCTGAACCCTCCAAAATGCTTTAAATCTGAGTTCCAGATTAAATTCTAATTTTAGATCGCCAGCTTGGAAAAATACCAGCCGATTACTTTCTGTTAAGGAAAATGAATCGATATAACCACCTGGTCCAAGTCCCCTGGCAGCCCAGCCCCTGATACTATTTGGACCTCCGGCATAAAATTGCTTTATATAAGGAACCGTTTTTGTATATCCAAATGGCAATGCTAACCCGGCATTTAGACGACCAGCAAAAGAACTATTATTTGGCAGGTTTTTATAAATCCTGAAGTCAACCTCAGCTTTTGAAAACTGGGAAAAGAGAGTTGAAAATATTCTGAATGGTTGTTTCGTTCCTGAAATATCATCAACCAGTTTGTTCACTAACCATAATTCAGCGCCTGCTGTTTCAAAATTCACATTAAACTGGCTTGAAAACCCATTTCTATTCGTTAATTTCTGATTTGCAAAATTGATATCCCTAAATAAAATACTCGCAAAGAGTTGTTTGGAAAAACTATTAGCTAAAAAGGGATTTGTCTCAATAATTTTTTGCCCCTGAATGAAGAAATAAGGTCTTATATAATCAAAAGCAGCATGATTTACTGATAATCTTTTATTCTGACCAAGATTTAATTCAACGCCATAAGCTAAATTTGCCAGTTGATATCTGTAAAAATCGAGTAGTAACACATATCCAGCACTGGCAGTTAATTTTGCCGTTGCATATTCCTGAAAATTTTTCCAGAAATCATTTTCTTCTTTCTTCTTAAAAAGCAGGCTGGGTAGTGACCATGTGCCAAGATAATTTTTGAACCTGGGTATAGAAATAGTATTTTGAATCCTTAAATCAATGGTATTCCAGAATTTACTTTTAGGTTCAGGATTAAATTCAACTCCCGCTGATAAATTGAATAAACTGTTTTCCGCTCCGCGCAGTAAATTCCTGTGTCTGATAGAGGGACTCATGGATAATCCTATCAGGTTTCCTGCACCTGCAGCATTGCTTCTGTTGGTATAATTTAATTCAACATCAAAACCAATCTCAATTTTCGGCGCACTTGAGAGTTCTATTTCAATATCTGCAAATTCTTCTCCTGCACTAATAATTGGCTTTATTCTAATAAATTTAAATACCCCAAGATTGGAAAGTAACCGTAAACTTTCAGTGTAGTCTTCTTCTTTATACTTGATACCTGGCCTGAATTTTATAGCTTTTAACAGTTGATTTGGTTTTACCTGCCATTCAGGTTCTTTACTATTTAATTTAATACCATCGATAATGGTATCAATTAAAATAGCCATTGAATCATTCATCTCAAGATTTAAGTTGATGGTACAATTTCTAACGGTATAAGAAATATGATTACTATCATTAGGAGGAAGCGAAATGTTTTGATAAATTTTGGTTTTGAATAATATTTCAGAAGTATCTACCTCCAGTTCATCAAAGACATTCTGATTGAAATTTACATACCCCTGATTTCTTAAATGTTTGACAATTCTATCCTTTTCTAAATTGTATAAACCAAATTCAAAGGGTTTATTTTTACTTAATAAAGTATTTCCTCCTATTTTATTTATTTCTTGTAAAATTTCTAAATCAGGGCTACTGAATATAATCGTATCTATCAGGTACTTTTCACCTGGCAGGATCAAAAATGTTACATCGCCTTTATAACCATTTAAGGTATCAATTATATAAGAAACTTTCGCATCCAGATATCCTTTAGCCTGAAGGAAATTTCTTGAAATTGTTAAGTCATTTTCCAGCAGGTTTCGCCTGATAATGGCTGGTTCCTCGCCAATGACTTCCCTTTGCCATTTATCGAATTTAGTTGTATCGCTTGGTTGATTCGCTTTGTAATAAAACCAGATTCTCGGAATTAATAGAAACTTACCATTTTGTTTTGGTTTTAGTTTTGTTTTTATTGCGTATGTTAAACTGCTTTTGTCTTCTATTTTTTGATTTTTAGGCCATTCTACTTTGTAAGATCTTAATAATAAGGTATTATCATTTCGATAAGATGTGGTTGAGCAACCCATCATCCACAATAAGGCAACTACATTTATAAATATACAAATTCCTTTTAACTTTGTCATATGCTTTCAAAAAATAAAATTAACCACCTGACCTCGCTGCAAAATAAAAAGTTCCGCGAACAATTTTGCGAATTCCTGATTGAAGGTGATAAGATAGTCAAAGAATCATTGGCGCAGGATAAATATATGATCATTGAAATTTTGGCGCTCCCTTCCTGGATTAATCAAAATGCTTCATTACTGTCCCTTTATAATTCATTTGATATAACGATTATTTCAGAGAAAGATTTGGAAAGAATCTCCTCTTTTAAGTCCCCAAATCAGGTAATAGCCAGATTGTCTTTAAAAGAAGAATATTTTGATTATAAGGTTGCTTCAGCGGGATTAACCGTTTATTTGGACGGTATTCAGGATCCCGGAAACGCAGGCACTATAGTAAGAACTGCTGAATGGTATGGAGTCAAGCAGGTTATTTTTTCTCCGGATTCAGTGGACAGGTATAATTCAAAATTCCTTCAGGCTTGTATGGGTTCGCAATTCAGGGTTTCCTTCCTAAAGATTTCTTTTGAGGAATTTAAAAGGAACACTTTGAGAATTCCCTGGTGGGGAGCCAGTTTAACAGGCATAAATCTAAATGAAAATATCCCTGATTTACCTGGAATATTAGTTATGGGTAACGAAGGTTCAGGGATAAGACCTGAAATCCATGCTGCATTAGATATTAGATTTATGATTCCCAAACACGAAAATGCAAAAACGGAAAGCCTCAATGTTGCAGTCGCTACAGGCATAATTTTAGATAAAATAATGACCCGTTAACGTGAATCCTATTGTTCTTTTGACAGATATTCGTTGTATTTTAACGTTTCATAATGACCGCCACCAACATATTTCAATTCAGGAAGTATTTGAGCAGGCTGTTTGTATCCCGGAGAAATGGTGATGCGTTCTAATTTTTCATTTAAATAAACAAAGGATGGATATCCCAGCTGACCATCTAATAAAGCAGCAGCTAATTCATGGTATCCTCTTGAACCTGATGCTACAAAATTAAATGTCCTGCCTTGAAAAATAACAGGATTTTTTTGCTCTGCATTAAACTTAACACAATAAAAATTTTCATTTAGATAGGCAGCAACGGTTGGATCAGTAAAAGTAGTGGCATCCATACGCTTACACCATCCACACCAATCGGTGTACATATCAATGAACATTTTCTTTGGTTTTTTCTTTTGTAAAGCGACGGCTTCCTCAATGCTGTGCCATTTTACCGGGGTTTCATTCGTCTTATTTGTATTCAGATTCCGGAAACCGAAACTTAAAGTAACGAGTGCCAACAAAAACAGAAGGACACTCCAATTTTTATTCATCATCTTTTTTTTATATAAAAATAGGTTATTTTCGACATGCTTACAAATGAATTAATCTATTTTAACTTTATTTAATGTTTAATGTTGTTCTGAAAATGGTAGTTATATGAAAATTATTATCGCAATTGGTGGCTCAAGT
>Ga0172372_10000202_pt1 | contig 92548 bp, 74 predicted proteins | sample LakKiv5m_2_FD_114544 | JGI IMG/M metagenome (GOLD analysis project Ga0172372, IMG submission 114544) | Freshwater microbial communities from Kabuno Bay, South-Kivu, Congo - kab_092012_9.5m | ecosystem: Environmental > Aquatic > Freshwater > Lake | place: Democratic Republic of the Congo... | reverse complement strand
TGTTCATTGATTAAAAATTCAGGCCTCAACCATACTGAATCACCCAATCGCTTGGCTTTGATGGACAATTGAATTCTGAGTCCATTGGAATCTTTGCTGCGATTGATGCTATCGATGGTCATCACCACTTTGCCTGTTTGGGTGATAAAAGGTCTGAAAAAACCAACTGTATCTATGCGGAAATTGCTGAAAGGCTCCTTTCTGTCTAGGCTGCTTTCATAATTCACGTGGGTAAATACATCTTTATGGATAAAATGTCGCGTTGAAGGCTCAGCCAGGAGACCCATTTTGGGGTTGTTTTGGGTTTTTGGCTCTAACACAAAACTATCCACCGTTTTTCCTTGGTCATCCTTTTTAACAAAAGCCACCTTAAAGTATTTGTCGATGCTATCCACGCCAGTGCCTTTTCTTTCATCGATATACAATGCGGTGTATTGTTGAATGGGTTGTGGCTTGCCTTTATACAACAGCTGGTTCTCGCGGTTAAACTTGATGCCTTTTGCGTCTTGATTTCCTTTTTGATCAACTTCGGGCGCTAAATCGATTCCCTCTTTGCTGGCCGACAGGATGTTTTTATTCACCGATGAAACCAGAACGCCCATGAGCAGAACGCCGAATCCAACGTGGGCGATGTTTCCACCCCAACGCAGCCATTCGAATTTTTTCTTTTGGTAACCATACACAGTATTGGCCAAAACCAAAGCGATACTCAACGCCAAGAACAATACAAACTTGAACTCTTTGATGTCAAATCCAAACATCAGCAGCACGGTTAGCACCACCACCCCAATGCCCAACTGAATCATGGTTTTTTTGATGGCAGACCATTCAGTGCCACGGAATTTGAACCAATAACCCAAACTCATCAACAACATGATGGGCATCGCCAACCACAATTGAACACGGTTGTAATCTGCTGCTGAAGGAACAGCTGTTTTATAACCAAACAATTTGTTGAAAACAGGAATGCTGGTAGCTGCAAACACTTGCACCAGCGACAAAATCAGGAACATAGAGCCCAAGAACATCCAAAATTCCCTGGAATCAAGCTTTTCCTCATCCATTTCCACTTTTGTTCGTTGATACAAGGCATACACATAGTAGACCAACCAACCCAAAAACAACAAAGTACCAAGTCCTTTCAGCCACTGATAAAATGTTTCAACCGTTTCAGGGGTATGGATACTGTAAGCCAACAACATTGGCACCAACAAAACCGCGGCAATCACATACAGGGCTATCCTGCGTTTCCCCCCTTGCAATACCACCACCAAACCGAGCGCTAAAAACGCCAATAGGAACAACAGCAGCTGCCCCGACAAGCCTAAATCCGTGAATGAATGCACACTGGCTTCTCCCAAGATACCACTGCGCGTCAGGAATGTGGCATACAAGACCAACCAAAACGCCAATTGCGTGAGCAAATGCGAGGTGAACAGGTGTCGGCCCGTGGCTTTGGTAATGATCAACATGTGTGCCGCGCTAGCCATGATAAGCCACGGCATCAGGGATGCATTTTCTACTGGATCCCAGGCCCAATATCCACCAAAAGAAAGCGCTTCATAGGCCCAGAATCCACCCATGATGATTCCCAAACCAAGGATACCCACGCAGACCAAACCCCAAATGAGCGCATGAGCGATCCAACCCCTATCGTTGTTTCTCCAGAGAGCGGCAATGCTATAGGCAAAAGGAACAATCGCTGTGGCAAATCCCAAAAACAAGGTGGGTGGATGTATAACCATCCAATAATTTTGAAGCAATGCATTCAATCCATTCCCGTCTTTGAAGACTTGTAAATAATTGCCCACACCCAACTGCCCTAAAATGGGGATATTCAGGAAATCGGGACGTTGTTCACGCAACAGATCAAATGGGGAACTACCAATTTTCAATTCGCCCCAATGGAACCCCAACAACATCGAACCCAACGCAATTTGGGCAAACGCCACGACCACCATCACCGGAGATTCCCAGTTCTTAGCGGTTCTCTGCAATACTAAGCCTATCAATGCATTCCAAAATAGCCAAAGCAGAAAGCTGCCTTCTTGACCTTCCCAAAAACAGGAAATCATGTAATAAACAGGCAAACTGTTGCTTGAATGTCGCCATGCATAATGAAATTCATATCGATGAAAGAAAATGATTGAAAACAACACCACGAATACCGCTACGATGGCGGCCGCGTGGATTTGGAAGAACCGCTTTCCCCAAATTAGTCCCGCAGACAATTGATTTTTTTCGTGTTGAAAATAAAAAATGGCCGACAATATTGTGGCGATGAACGACAAAATCACGAACACATGACCCAGGTTTCCCAACCATAGCCATTCTCCATTAAATACAATTGGGGCTTCTACCGGCTTCATTTTGATGCAGTTGTAGCGCCAGGGGCATCCTCGTATTTAGAAGGACATTTACTCAATATTTCTGTAGCCAAAAAATGGTCTTTGTCGTAGCTTCCGATCAACACCATTTTTTCCAAATGCTCAAACTGAGCTGGTTTGGGCTTCGTAAACACTACTTTGCTTTCATTGTTCAGGGAATCAAATCCATAAAACTCCAATCGGTTGGCGTTGGTTTGCGCATCATATACAATGGGTTTTGCTTTGTTTAATTTACATACCACATGTACAGTTTTTCCCGGATTTTCTTGGGCGATGCGCTGTGCATCAGGAAATGCCACGTACTGGGTTGTATTGCCGTACATACTAATCACCGTAGCGATACCAATCCCGGCGAGGACCAACAAAATGAGGTGAAAGGGTTTCATGATTGCTTTTCGATTTTGGATACTTTGCGATCCAGTCTAACTAAATACAACAATATGCCCACGAAAATGATGGCCAATACAGCGTATACGGCATTCATCAAATTGTGTTTTGCCAAGAGCTCAGCGGCATTGGCGTCGAATTGCTCAGTGATGGTTTGTTTCATGCGTTCAGTTCTTTTTCTTTAAGGGTAGCGATTCTATATCGCAAATTGGCGATCCAGTAATATAATGCGATCCATCCTATCACTGCTGGATAGAAAAACAACCGCATCGTTGAGTCCAAATCATACTTATTAAAACCCACAGTGCCCCCAGAGCCCGGATGCAATGAATTGGGAGAAAGTTTGGGCATGATCAGAATCAGGGCGATAAAAATTGGGAAGATGAACACCGAATACACTGCAGTAATTCTTGCCCTTTGGTATGGATCCGTCAATGTTGAACGCAGCAGCAAATACGCGAAATACATGGTCATACCTATGGCCACGCCATTGAGTTTGGGATCGGCCGCCGGCCACCAAGACTGCCAAGTCACCCTTGCCCAGGTTGCACCGGTGATACATCCTAAAATACCGGCGAGTATACCTACCCTAACCAAAGAATCCGCAAACATATCGTCTTCCATCTGTCCGAATCTCAAATATTTGATGGCATACCAACAGGCCATTCCCAGCAGCGCCAACATGGCAAACCACATTGGTACATGGTAAAAGAGGTTTCTTACACTCTCGTTTAATACCATCCGATTGGGAAAACTCATTTCAAAAATCTCTCGATCATCACGGGCTTGGGTATTTTCTTCAGCAATAAAGTTTGATTTACCCGCGGTATCATTGGCACCACGCTCCATGTAAATCGCCTCTGGCAACCCCAAATATTTCCCATTGCTCAATTCAATAAACACAGAGTAATACTCGTTTGACACCTTGGACGACCCCATATTTAGGTTCATACTGGCCAACAATTGACCATGATCTCCTGAAAATTTAATGGCAGTGGTTTGAAATCTGCCTTTCGTCCCTTTGGAAACCAACATCACTTTGGTCGGGATTTGATAATTCCCCTGTCCGATTTCTTTGTCGTTGAACGCATTTTCCTTCAACCAAGGTGCATTATAAACATTGATTTTCAGCGATTGTGATCCACCGGAGGTGATTTTTACCGGTGAAAGCCCTGTTATTCCGGGCTTCAATGGCAAAAACAGCCCGCCCAATACAACGTAGAGCAAGAACAATGCGGCTACCCACTTATACCAGTGTTTTTTCCAATTCATGACTTTCTACGTTTGATTTCTGCCTCAATCAGGGCCAATTCCCGGCCCATTTGTCCAGCCATACCACTGTTTTCTTGAGCACGGCGTGTCAAGTACGGAATCACGGACAAAACAGGACCATATGGCACATATTTACTGACTTTATAGCCACTGTTCGATAAATTAAAACTGATGTGATCACTCATGCCCAACAGCTGCGAGAAGGATACAATCCAATCGCCTTTTGGCAATTGATGTTTGTTCAACAATTCCGTCCCCAATAGTGATGACTTTTCGTTGTGGGTAGCAATGCAAACCGACACCCGATTATGGTTATCAAGGCAAAAAGCGACCGCTCTGTCGTAATCTGTGTCCGTGGCTTCTTTGCTCGGTTGAATCGGGTCTTGGTATCCTTTGGCCGCAGCGCGAGCTCTTTCTTTTTCCATGTAAGCTCCGCGAACCAGTTTATAGCCGTAGTAACACTTACCTTCAGCCACTTGTCGCTCCAAATACGCCAATCGATCGTGTCGATACATCTGAAGGGTATTAAATACCCAAGCTTGATCTTTGTTCAACAACTCCATCGCGTGGGTCGCCAAAAGGTCAATGGCAGGTTGTAACCAGGTTTCCTCAGCATCCACAAAAATTCGAACTTTACTTTGTGCGGCTCTGCTACACAATTGCATAAATCTGGCCATCGACTTTTTCCAACCCTCTTGCAATCCCTCGGGTAAACCATTCTCCACCAATTCGATGTCAACAATTTGGTTTTCTTCAATCATCGATGATGCCGCTTCCAGCACTGCTGAAGAGCAAATACCGGTGGTTTTAAATACCGAAAACGGAATGTTGGGATTTCCTTTGGCTCGTTCAATGGTTCTGAGCACTTCCGCACAAGTTTCATCAAATGTGGCCTCACTCTCTTCGCCTTCTACAGAGTAATCTAAGATGGTTCCGATGCCACTGTTCGACAAATTCTCAATGGCAGTATCACACTCTTGAATGTTCTCACCTCCACAAAATTGCTGAAATATGGTTTTTTTGATGGTAAGCTTAAAGCCAAAAAAAACGGCGGCTTTGGCCATGGTTGGACCATAGGTCAACAACGCTGGATAATTAAACGAACGAAATAGCCAACGGGCTTTTGCGAGGTCACCATTAGACTTGTGGGCAAAGGCCACAGAGGTGTTTTGGAAAGAAAGATCCGTCGTGGACATCACCCACAAAAATAACGAAGAATCTTCGGTGTTTTAAGCCAATTTTCAATTAATTACGGCAAACGCAAATGCAGTGTTTCCAGAGCTTCAGCCAAACCGGGATGTTTTTTCATCAAATACTCCAGCTTTTCTTTGTCGGTATAGGGCCTTCTCTCCTGCACTTCTATTTTACCCACCACGGATTGTATCCCTTGGATATTCAAATGAGGAATTTGTGCCCGAATGGCTTGCATCATTTGAGGTCGGATTTCTTCGATGATGGATTCTTGATGGGATGCATTCATTGTAATCACCAATACATTGTCTTCCACAGCGTATTTCAACCCTTTCAAACAAGTAAGCACCCGTGGGGTCTGAGGTTGATAAAAGTCGATCCAAAATTCATCCAGCGTTTTGAGTGCTGATGGCGACGTTTGGGCAATTGGATTTGCCCAAACCATTGCGATTTGTTGCGGAAGCACCGTTTTATTGGATTCAGACAGTACATCCCCCCCTTCTGAAGCAGATTCTGTAACGTCAACGGACTTTATTGACGCTGCTTTTTTCCTTTTAAATTCTTCAAAACTCCCTACATTCAGTCGGGTTGCAGCCACTTGACTCACCTGTTTCGGGTCGGCGGCAACAAAAGATTTTTCTGTCGTATTGAGTGTGTGATTGGATGGCGTAGAATCAGCCTCCTGAGTTTGGGACTGAATGCTCGATGATTCAACGGCCAAGGGCTCAATAGAACTGGATATGGACGTAGATTCTTGTACCGGCAAATCAGACGTTGCGCTCACCAAAGACGAGGCAGGAACCTTGGGTTTATCCTCAACAATTGAAGGTGAACGTTTAAACGTTGCGGGCTTTGGGCTGTCGCTACTCTGCCCTATTTTTTTTTTTACTTCTTCAAGGGAAGGGATACTTTGAATGAAGGAATTCAGATGCCCCAATTTCATGAGCATCAACTCCACCAACAGCCTAGGATTTCGGGATTGCTTGTATTTCTCTTCAGCCTCAGAGACAGAATTCAATCCGTTCAAGATGAAGGCGAATGAAAGGACGTTTGCTTGCTCTAAATATTTGGATTTGAACGACTCCGACACATCCAACAGCGATTGTGTTTTGGTCTCTTTACTCACGGCAAGGTTTCTGAAATGTGCTGCCATTCCACCCAAGAAGGTTGAACCATCGAAACCTTTTTTAATGATTCCATCGTACACCAACAAAGCATCGGCAATATTCGATGAATCCAGCATTGATGTAACATCGAAAAACGTATCTAGATCCAACACGCTCAAAATATCAACCGCTGATTCATAGGTAATCTTCCCACCCCCAAAGCTCACCAATTGGTCGAACATCGAAAGGGCATCACGCAGTCCACCATCGGCTTTTCTGGCAATTAAGTGAAGGGCGTCTTCCGAAGCTTCGATCGATTCTTTTTGGGCGATACCTTTCAGATGCTCCACCATGTCGCGGGTCTCGATGCGATTGAAGTTAAAAACTTGGCAACGAGAGAGGATGGTTGGTAGGATCTTGTGTTTTTCGGTAGTAGCGAGAATAAATATGGCGTATGACGGGGGCTCTTCCAAAGTTTTCAGAAAAGCATTGAAACCGGCCGTTGAAAGCATGTGTATCTCATCAATGATATACACCTTGTATTTTCCAACTTGGGGCGGAATCCTCACCTGATCAATCAGGTGTCTGATGTCTTCAACCGAGTTGTTGCTGGCCGCATCCAACTCGAAAATATTGAAAGCATAATCTTGGTTTGGGTCGCCACCGTCTTGTGCGTTAATGACTTTGGCCAAAATCCTGGCACAGGTAGTTTTACCAACGCCCCGAGGACCGGTAAACAGAAACGCTTGGGCTAACTTGTTGTTATTGATTTCATGCATCAATGTCTCTGCCACTTGGCGTTGCCCTATTACATCTTCAAATGTGGTTGGGCGATACTTTCTGGCTGAAACAACAAATTGATCCATGTCTATCGCAAAGTAACCGCAAAGCAAGCATCTTCCCAAATTATCACGCCAACAAAAAACCCACAAATGCACATCCAATTGCGTAAATTGCGATTAATTTCCATCACATGAATATCGGCGAAACTCTGAAACATTTTGAATTAAAAAGCACCACAGGTAAATTGGTAAGCACCTATCACTTGGCCGACAAAAGTGCATTACTTGTGGTTGTGACATGCAACCATTGTCCATACGCTCAAGCCTATTGGTCGCGGTTAATTCACTTGGCAAAACAATATGAAGAAGACAATTTGGGGGTTTTGGCCATCAATGGAAACGATGTCAATGTTCAACCAGCGGATTCCTACGCCGAAATGCAGCGATTGGTAAAACAGTACGGCGTGCCTTTCCCTTATTTGCACGATGAATCGCAGGCAATCATGAAGCAGTTGGGCGCACAAAAAACCCCGGAAGTTTTCCTTTTCAACGCAAGGCGAGAATTGGTTTACAAAGGAGCAATCGACGACGCTTGGGACAATGAAGCTGCAGTGATGCGGGTTTATTTGGAAGATGCCATTGAGTTTGCCTTTGATGGGTTGGAAATCGACTACCCTGAAATTCCACCGGTTGGATGTTCCATCAAATGGAAATCATAACATGCAAAAGCGTGTTGTTCTCATTACCGGGGCGTCATCTGGAATAGGTCGAGCATTGGCCATTACGGCATCAAAGCGCGGCTATTTGGTTGGGTTGATGGCCCGATCCGCCGATGGACTATCAGAAACAATGGTTGCATGTAAACAGGCATCCTTGGAAAGTCAGTCAGACAACCAATTTGTTTCAACCGTAGGCGATGTAAGCGTTGAAGCTGATTGTGCGCGATTTATTGCCGATGTAGTTGCTGCTTGGGGTAGAATCGATGTATTGATCAACAATGCAGGGATTTCGATGCGGGGCATTTTTGCTGATACGGAATTGTCTGTACTGCACAAACTGATGGACACCAATTTTTGGGGCACGGTAAACTGCACCAAACACGCATTGCCATGGCTACTCAAAGAAAAAGGGACTGTTGTTGGGGTTTCCTCGATTGCGGGATTCAAAGGACTACCTGCTAGAACGGGTTACAGTGCGAGTAAATTTGCAATGCAAGGGTTTTTGGAAAGTTTGCGCTGTGAAAATTTGGAAACGGGTCTACACGTTTTGATTGCTTGTCCAGGTTATACCGAGAGCAACATCCGCAAAACTGCCTTAGACGCTCATGGATCTCAACAAAACGAATCCCCATTGAAGGAAAATAAATTGATGTCGGCCGAGGCGGTAGCCGAGGCCACATGGAACGCCATCGACAAAAAACGACAATACCTGATACTCACGTTACAAGGGAAAATGGCGGTACTCATCAATAAATGGTTTCCGAGATTGGCGGACCGACTCACCTACAATGTGATTAAAAAAGAACCCAATTCTCCATTCAAATAACACCTCTTCCCGAAAGCCCCGATGCTCAATATTCAAGACTCCATAACCGTTGCATTCACCCTTTTCGCCGTGATAGACATGTTGGGCTCCATCCCAATTTTAATTTCATTGAAAAAGAAATTGCCCGATATTCGTGCGGGAAAGGTCACCCTGGCCTCAGGTGTTTTGATGGTAGGATTTCTCTTCGCTGGTGAGTTCTTTCTCAAATACTTAGGGGTTGACAAAAGTTCTTTTGCCATCGCGGGTAGTATTGTCATGTTTATTTTGGGCTTGGAAATGGTGTTAGGCATCGATATTTTTCGCACCGATCCCGAAGTTCCCTCCGGAAGCATTGTGCCCATCGCTTTTCCACTTATTGCTGGCTCTGGTACTTTAACCACCATACTTTCATTAAAAGCAATTTACAGTGAATGGACGATTTTGCTAGGAATCATTCCAAATTTGATCGTGATATTCATATTGGTCAATGCCACAGATTTCTTTGAGAGAAAAATAGGCAAAGCCGGTCTTTCGGCCATGCGCAAATTCTTTGGCCTGATTTTATTGGCCATCGCGGTTAAAATCTTCAAAGGGAATTATTAATTATTATGAAAAAGTATTTGACTATACTATTACTCACCATTTCTGTAAATTTCTCGATGGCTCAAATCACCAACACAGCATTTATTGACTCTGTGGGGGGCGAGAAAGTGGGCAAATTGAGTATTTCTGGTTGGATGGATGCGTATTATGCCAATTCGTCTTACCAAAATTGGAATCAAACAGCAACCCCCTCAATTATTCCCAATTTGGTATCATCGTCTATATACGATATGGTCGATATCAACCTGGCCTACATTGATTTCCGATATGCCACGGATCGACTTAAAATCAGAATGGTCCCTGCATTTGGAAGTTATATGGATAAAAACTACGTGGGGAAAAACAGTTTAAGCAACCTCATGGAGGCGAGTTTGGGTGTTAAACCGTGGAGCAAGAACGATGTTTGGATTGAGGCTGGATTGATTGGATCGCCTTTCACCAATGAAAATCCTGTAAGTAGAGACCACATCATGTACACCCGATCATTGGCCGCAGAATACAGTCCCTATTACCTCACCGGAGTAAAAATCACGTCGCCCCTGAATGACCGTATAAAAGGCAGCCTATATCTACTTAATGGCTGGCAAACCATCTACGAAGATTGGCAACTTCCGCCTGCATTCGCCAGTCAGATCGAGTTCACAATCAACAACAACAACCTGATAAACTGGAACGTTTATTACCAAAATCGCAACACGCACACACGGATTTTTAGTGATATTTATTGGATCGGCTCGAGAGAAAAATGGAAGTTCACTAGCTGTCTATACGCTGGAAATGACCAAAGCAAAATCCCACCAACCATCCCACCTACCTCTTTATTTCGCAGCGATGGATTTTGGTGCAATGCCAACTTTGCAACCAGTTATGAAATTGCATCCAATACAAACGTTAGCGCCAGGGTAGAATACTACCAGGACCTTAACAACAACGTAATGGGTAAAGTATACGGTGCTGCACTAGGACTTAACCGCAAGTTGTTCAATCAATTGTATTGGAGAACTGAATGCAAATGGTGGCAATCCGCCAATCACTTCACGGGTAGAAAAGTGGATATTTTCAACGCCATCACTAGCTTAGGACTAGGATTCTAAGAATTCATCAGCTTCGAGTAAAGACTTATCCATTGGGCTGCGATGGATTTTGCCTCCACTTTTTTCAGCAGCAACTCCCTTTTTACTCGCTGATGGGCTTGGATTTCCGGGCGGGTGATCGACATCATTGCCGCTGCCAATTCAACGGGCTTGTTGGGATGAAAATACTCCGGAAGATCTTCAACCAACTCCTTAAACACCTCGATATTCGAAACCGCCATGGGCAAATTCGCTGCCAAAGATTCCGCCAATGGGATACCAAAACCCTCATTCAGGCTGGGATAAACAAACCCAGAAGCGCCTTTTACCACTGAAACCACCCTGTCTTTGGGCTGGTCGATCAAACAGGTAATTCGGGACGACAATCCCATTGATTCAATCTGAGATTCAACCGAAGACAAAGTAGACCCGTTCAAACCAACCAATTTTAAGTTCCAATTTGTTTGTTTTTGTATCATCGCAAACGCTTCGATCAAGGCCGCATGGTTCTTTCTGTCGGTAAAACTACTTTGATAGACAAAATAGGGCGCCTCATCTGAATCAGACAAAGACATTTTATCCATTGAATAGTAGGCCTCATCCACAGCTTGGTAAATGACCGATGACCTCCCTTTTGCTTGCGGATAATACGCTTCCACTTGTTTCTGTGTGGTTTGACTGGTTACCACCAAATGAGAAGCAACCTGGATTGCCCTGTTAGTTTTCCAATGGTAAATGACCCTATCCCACCATCGATAATATCGTGGAAACACTTTGTAAATCACATCGTGAATGGTACATACAGATGGTATATGCTTCGGGAAATCCCAAGGCAGTTCATTCGATAACCCGTGAAATACATCAATCCCATCCGATGCAGCCCTTTTACCCATTCCCCAAACGCGCCACCACTTGGGTGCGTCTACCATCACCAATGTAAAACAACGGGCTTGTCCACCTGATTTTTTACCATAGCGTTCAAGAATCCGAAGTGCATCAGGATGGCCTTTATCTATGGGATCCAATCGATCCACATACAGAACACATTCGTTTTCGGGAAAATGCTCCAACAAAGATTCGATGAGCTTGCGCGAATAGTTCCCCAAACCGGAATGGTTGAAGAAAAATCGTTTGGCATCAAATCCTATTTTCACGGTCCCGTGGGTTTAAACGGCTACATTGTGTTCGCGCAAGGCATCATTGAGTGATGTCTTCAGGTCCGTACTGGGCTTGCGTTTACCAATGATCAACGCCGCAGGAACATAAAAATCACCACCGGCAAAGGTCTTTTTAACATTGCCAGGAATTACCACACTGCGCTCGGGAATGTAGCCTCTTGGCAATTCTTCTCCTGTCTCCACATCAATCACTTTTGTACTCATTGTGAGTGTTAATCCCGCACCCAAAACGGCCTCTTTACCTACCCTCACACCTTCGACCACGATGCATCGACTTCCCACAAAACAATCGTCTTCAATAATTACAGGCGCTGCTTGAACAGGCTCCAAAACACCCCCAATGCCAACACCGCCGCTCAAATGCACATTTTTACCAATTTGAGCACATGAGCCCACCGTAGCCCAAGTGTCTACCATCGTTCCGGCATCCACGAAAGCACCGATGTTTACATACGAAGGCATTAAAATCACACCCGGTGAAATGTATGCACCATGTCGAGCCACCGCATGAGGAACCACCCGGATGCCCAATTCTGCATAATTTTTCTTCAACGGCATTTTGTCGTGAAATTCCATAGGACCCGCATGAAAGGTTTCCATGTTGCGCGTGGGGAAATACAAAATCACGGCTTTTTTGATCCAATCATTCACTTGCCAGTTGCCATCAGACAGAGGCTCAGCCACACGCATTCTTCCTTTGTCGAGTTCTTCTATCACAAACTCAATGGCTTTCAATGTGTTAACATCTTTTAACAAAGTTCTATCGCTCCAAGCAGCCTCGATTGTAGATTGTATGTCAGTCATCTGATAAATTTTCAGCAAATTTGCGATAGAAACTTCTGAAACCCTATTTATGAACCGCATTTCTATCCGCATTTTTTCCATCGTCATTTGTTTGGGCACGCTTGGACTTCATAGCCAATCCAATACCCAATCAGCGAAGGTATCCGTTACCAACACCAATTCCGCCAACAAACTCACGATAGAAAATTGTTTCAACCCCAAGTTTTACCCCAAAAATGCGCGATTGTACGGGTGGATTACCCAGCATCAATTGGCAGAAGTTGTGGACGGCGTTCTGTATACGGTGGATGTCCCCTCGTTATCAAAAACTCCATTGATTAAGGTTGATTCTTTCATCAACATGGCAAAAACTGCTGTGAAAGCCACTGCGGGAGAAGAGATTCAACTGTTTGGCATGCCCATCATTAACTGGACCGGAGATTACCAAGGTTGGTTTGAAGCAGGCCGATTTTTACTGTCTGTGGATTTCAAAAAGCCCTTGAACGACAATCTCATGGCAGGGCCCATTCAGATTCGTTATACTTTCCATGCAGCCAAAGACGAGGTTCAGGCCACGGAGTTTTCCAGCAACGGCGCCATGGTGGGTGTGGTTAAAAACAATGACTTATACATTACTAGGAACGACCCCAAAGTATTGAGTTCTGATATACGAGTTACCGATGATGGCGGCAATGGCATTGTATACGGTCAGAGCGTTCACCGAAATGAATTCGGCATTTCAAAAGGCTTATTTTGGAGTCCTGCCAATGACAAATTGGCTTTTTATCGCATGGATGAGCAACGTGTTACCGACTACCCCATGTTTGGAATTCAACCGCGTCCGGCCAAGGCCAACAGCATCAAATATCCCATGGCGGGCGACAGCAGTCACACCGTTACCGTAGGCGTTTATCACTTAGAATCGAAGCGATTGGTTTATTTGAATACCCAAGGCAGTTACGATCACTATTTAACGAACATTACGTGGACACCCGACGGCAAATACATTTATGTGAGTTGGGTCAACCGTGACCAAAACAAGATGGAATTGCGCAAATATGACGGCGTTTCTGGTGCATTGGTGAGTGTTGATTATCAATTGAGTCACCCCAAATATGTGGAACCTGAGAGCGGCCCCATCTTTCTGCCCAATTCAAACACCGATTTTGTGTTACAAACTGAGGCTGATGGCTGGAATCACTTGTATTTGTTCCGTTTTATCAAAGGCAAACCCGTCATTCGCCAAATCACCAAAGGCAGTTGGGAAGTAACCGAGGTATTGGGCTTTACCAAAGATGGTAGGTATTTGTTGTTTGAAAACACGATGGCCTCGCCTTTGGAGCGACATGTGCACGCCTTGGACTGGGCCAACAGCAAAGTGAATGCGCAAGGAATGGCAACACCCATTGCCAAAGGCAGTAAGGAAACCACTTTCGAGTTAACACCTTTTGCGGGCACCAATAAATGTAGTTTCAATCAGCAAAACGGATATTTATTGAATATTTACAGCAGTAATAACACGCCACGACAGATTTTAGCCATTGACGCCGTAAAACACATCGCGGATTACCCTAACAAAACCTTCCAAGCGCCAAGCGTGATATTCGAATCCCCCAACCCAATCGCCAGTTTGGGATTGGGTAAAATTGAGGTGAATAAACGGATGGTTAACGGCACCGAACAATATAGCCGTATTTTCTATCCAAGCAATTTCGACCCCAACAAGAAGTACCCTGTGGTGGTTTATTTATACGGAGGTCCGCATGCTCAAATGATTACAAATACGTGGTTGGGTGGCGGCAACTTGTGGATGCATTACATGGCAGAAAACGGTTACATCATTTATACCCAAGACAACCGTGGCTCAGCTCATCGTGGATTGGCTTTTGAAAACGCGGTTCACCGACAACTGGGCACCGCAGAAATGGCCGATCAATTGGATGGTTTGGCGTGGTTGAAGTCTCAATCTTGGTGCGATTCTACCCGCGTAGGTATTCACGGTTGGAGTTTTGGTGGATTCATGACAACAAGCTTGATGACCCGCACTCCGGGCAAATACAAAGTGGGTGTTGCAGGCGGACCTGTGATCGACTGGAGTTTTTACGAAATTATGTACACTGAGCGATATATGGATCGTCCAGAAGAAAACCCCGAAGGATTTAAAAACAACAATCTTTTGGGTTATGCCGATAAACTTGAAGATCGTTTGTTGATGATTCACGGAGCCGATGATGATGTTGTGGTATGGCAGCACAGTTTGATGTTCGTAGACAAAGCCGTTAAAGCCCGAAATGCACAATTAGACTATTATGTATACCCCGGCCATAAGCACAACGTGGTGGGGCCAGATCGCGTGCATCTATACAAGAAGATTAGTCAGTATTTCTTCGATTTCTTGTAGTAAATTGCGGCATGACGATGACTCACGGACTCACTTTGGTTGAATGTCCGAGAGATGCTATGCAAGGCATCAAAACCTTTATTCCCACTGCGGTCAAAGTTGCTTATTTGAAAACGCTGTTGATTCAAGGGTTTGATGTGCTTGATTGTGGAAGTTTCGTCAATCCCGAATCCATCCCCCAGATGGCGGATACTGCCGAGGTAATTCAAGCCATCAGTGAAGTTGAAACCGATACAAAATTGTTGGTCATCGTGGCTAACGAGCGAGGAGCTCTCAGAGCCGTAGCTTTTCCGAAAATTAAATATTTGGGGTTTCCCTTGAGTGTCAGCGAAACGTTTCAAAAAAGAAACACCAACGCATCTCGGGAGGAATCCTTCCGTCGCCTAGCCCGCATTCAAGACATTGCGTTGGCTTCAGGCAAAGAGGTGGTTGCCTATTTGAGTATGGCTTTCGGCAATCCCTATGGCGATGCTTGGAGCGCCGAGGAAGTTGCTGACTGGGCATCTAAAATTGCCTCATTGGGTATTAGAACCCTCTCATTGGCCGATACAACAGGATCCGCGAATAAAGATGTTTTGGGAGAATTGTTCGAAGCCATTCAACAGCGCTTGCCCCATGTTCACGTTGGTGTGCACTTACATGCCAACCCCGCGGAAAGTTTGGAGAAAGTCAAAGCCGCGTACGAGCACGGTTGCCGCAGATTTGACGGCGCTTTGGGTGGCTTCGGAGGCTGTCCGATGGCCAAAGACGAGTTGGTGGGAAACATCCCCAGTGAAATTGCTTTTCCTTGGTTGGCAAAACAGGCCAACAGAGATATGGACAATAATATTGACTGGATAGGACTGACCGAAGAAGCCCTAAAAACCTATCAGGCTTATTAACTAGTCGATTTTTGCATACTTTTCAGCACGCAACAATTCGATGATGGTATCCAACTTATCCATCAAGTCTGTGTAAGAGCCAGAATTTGACGATGGGATTGCGCCAAGTACATGAGAGGTATCCATGTTGTCATCGAACAAATCAACCATGGTAATTTCCAATGTCTCGCAAATTCTCTCCAGCGTATCAACACGCATGGTTTGCTTCTTCAACATATAATGAAAACCTTGCTCACTGAGGTCGCATCTACGTGCCAATTCTTTTATTGGAATACGTTTGGCTGCAGCCAGGTTTTTAATTTTGTTGTAATCAAGTTTCGACACAGTAGTAGTCTTCTTTAATTATCAGTTTAAGGGCTAGTCACGTGAGGGTTTGCACTATAAACTGATTCTATTGCCTTTTATTTTGTCCATTATTTTGCGAACAAGTATCTTTATGACACTAAGGATACAATAGCAAACCAAACAACTAACTATCAATAAGTTAGAATTGTCAAATTTGTGTAAAAAGGCGAAATGAATTGTAGAAAAAAGTTCTACAAAGAGGCAATTTGAAGGTTTGGCAGCCCTTTTCTTAGCGAAGTCGCGTCTGTTGAACGATGGACTGCACCAAATCTTTGTAATTCTTACCAACAGGCAATTGCTTCCCCCCGATCACCACTGCATTGTTTTGGATGGCTTCAATTTTGTTCTTGGCTACGATAAAGCTGCGATGAATCCGGACAAACAAATCACTGGGCAAGGACATTTCCATGTTACGCATGGTTTGAAGGGTAACAATTCGTTTCTCGTTGGCTGTCCATATTTTTACGTAATCGGCAAAAGCTTCAACGTATTGAATGTCGCTGTAATTCACTTTTTGATGTTGCCCATCCACTTTCACAAAAACAAAATCCGGCGTGAGTAACACCCCATCATCGCCACCCTTTTTCATTTGCATGTATTCTTCAAGGCGTTTCACGGCTTTTTCTAAACGATCGGGGGAAATAGGCTTTAGCAAATAATCCAACGCCTCAAATTCGAAAGCATCTGCGGCATAATTGGGGTGGGCGGTGGTGAAGATTACCGCATGAGGAGAAGGATATTGATTTTTCACCAAATCCAATCCCGATATACCTGGCATATTGATATCGGTAAAAACAGCATCTACACTCTGATCTTTCAGCCATTCTAGTGCGTCTAAACCATTGCCGTAGGTATTTACCACTTCAATGTTTTTGTGCGCCGATAAATGGGCTTTTAATACCTCAAGGGCCAACGGTTCGTCGTCGATGAGAATACAACGTATGTTCTTGCTATGCATGTGACAATGTGAGTACGAGTGAAACGGAATATTTGTCGGTATCTTGTGTAATGTTTAATTGATATTTTCCCAAATAAATGAGGTCTAATCGCTTGCGAAGGTTAGATAAACCAATGCCTCCCGCTGTTTTTGGTTCTATTATTTTTGATATGGAGTTTTCGACTAAAAGCGCATATCCATCTTTGGTTGAAGTGCCTTTTATTTTAACCCAACCTTCAGAAACTTCTGATTGTGCGCCGTGTTTGAACGCATTTTCTACCAAGGTTAGGTATAACATGGGCTCAATTTTGAAATCATCGTGGGGTTCTTCCAAGTCCAATTGCACCACCACCCTATCTCCCAACCTCAATTTTTCTAACTGGATAAAGTCATGTAGATGCTGAATTTCCTTTTGAATATCCACCTTGCCGGCACTGGATTCGTAAAGGACATATCGCAGAATATCGCTCAAACGAAGTACAATTTGGGGTGCCAAGTCCGACTTCATGAGCGTTAATGCATACAAATTATTCAACGAATTGAACAGAAAGTGCGGATTGATTTGAGATTTCAAATACATCAATTCCGTCTGAAGCTGAACTTGTTTCAATTCTCTTTTCGATTGTTGATCCTCGTACCATTCTTTTAAAAATTTCAAGGTCATGGACAGAATCAGGCTAAAAAACAATCCAACCGCAATAAGAAATAGAAAAAACGACGACCACACTTCATCTTGAATTACTTCTTGCGCAACCAATCTATGGGTTAATATGGCCAAAGGAAACGTTGCACCCGCAATCAACAACAGAACCGACAGAATGTAGGTGAAATAATTCCTCACCAACAGCAACTTGGGTAAAAGCACATACAAGTTCACGTATACAACCAACGCATGGGTTGTGACAATGGGCAACTGTCGCTGGAATGAATCGAACCAAGAATTGCCGATGCGAATTACCGAGGCCGTTAGTGAAGCATATAATAACCAGAACAACACATGATACAATTTGTGTTTACTGATAGACTTCTCACAGTCCGAAAAAAAAGTATGGAGAGAGTTTTGAAAACCCAATATAGGCCTCCTTCAGCGTTAGCGATTCTTCTTCAACAAATCGATGCCCAATTCCAACCATTTCGATGGGGCAATCATTTTGGGATTGAAAGAAACGGTTTCTAACAGTACCTGAGTACTGAAATGAGTTGAACCTTTTGTTCCTGAGAAATAAGCTTGGGCAGATAGAAAACCAACCACATTCATCAGCAGCAAAAAGGCAATCAGTGTGAAGTTCTTTTTCAATCTTTTACGCATGTTTAACTTTTGTCAAATTTAATGCCACAAATAGGTAGACGTAAAACCCACCCAAAATGTTACATCATTTCGAAAAATATTTGCGAATAATTTGCGATTGAAGTCCCAATACAATGGAATCAGAGGCTGTCGATTGATTAAATCGATCCAATAACAGACTGTGTCTGAAGCCCGTAGCGCTGAGAATCGCTTTTCCATCAATAAAAGAAAGCGCCATTCCCGGGTGATTGGCAAAATACATGTTCCGTGAAAATGGCACTGTGCCCTCGTCTTCTAGTAACTGCTCTGCCAATGTGGCATAGATATCGGTCTGACTCACAACCAAATAAGGCGCAACCCCACGATACATGTCGCGGATAGGTCCACCAGTAACGATGATCGGAATTCTAAAAAACTCCTGTTCGTAATCTTCCGTTACTGGCAAGCCCACAGTTTTTCCGTGGTCTGAAACAAAAATGAGCACCGTTGAATCATACAAGTTTGCTGCTTTCAGTCCCATCACCAATTCTCCAATGGCTCTATCTGTATACTCTATGGATTTGCGCAGTTGTTGGACTTGCGTGAGTCCTTTTTCTGTTACTACCTCGTAGGGCTCATGACTACTTAGGGTGAGCCACGCTGAAAAGAATGGTTTTTTCGCCGATTTGAGATGCGATATAACTCTAGGTACCATCTCTTTGTCGGGCAGTCCCCAGCTCGACAATTCCTGAGTTTCCGGGGTAACAATGTTTTGAAATCCAATAAATTTCAGGAACGAGCCCATGTTGGCGAACGAAGGATCTCCGCCATACAGGAAGCTGGTACTGTAGCCTGCGTGCTGAAATTTCGCGGGCAATTTCTGGTTCGATACCAAGTTCCATTTACTCGGTTGGAACAACAATCCTTGCCATGGCTGCGAGGGCCATGCGGTAAAAATTGAGGCTAATCCTTTGTCGGTCCGATCCCCAGTTGCATAGGCTCTTTTAAACCACATCCCTTCTTGGGCCAATTTCACGAGGTTTGGCATGGCCGATTTACTGCTTTCCCATTGATTTTCACTTTTGGTATGAAATCCATCGAGGTATTTGGATGGTGTTGCGGTTGCTTGTCGGCTTTCGAGCCAATGTTGATTGATGCCTTCGAGCACTACAAATAGGACATTGGAACCTCTACGGATGATTTGTGGCATTCTCCGAAGTCCGCCCGGAAACGTATCCGGACCGGTATAGGTTTTCAGGGCAAACGCCTCTATGCCAGCATTCATAAGGGCTTTATCTGCCCTTACTTTGAGGGAGGGTTGTTTTGAAAGGGCGATGATATTCCAATTGGGATTGGTGGCGATGGCATTTAAAAGGGGATCGGTTCCGAAGTGTGCATCGGCCGTGTTCAGGGGGATTTTTTGCCATCCACCGCGGGCAGCCAGGGCCAAAGGCAGTAAGAGCAGGATTGGCCAGGGTGAGAATTTCCATTGCACATCGGGGGGATTGAACAGTTTGGATAAGCCTTTGGCCGCAAAAAATGCCAAGACACCTAAAGCCAACAGGAGCAAAACGGCCGACCAAATTTGGCCATTGGATAGCGATTGCAAGGTAGCTTCTGGGAATTGAAGCATATTGAGGGCCATGAGATTGAACCGTGAATTCCAAGTTTGCAGCAGGTGAATATCTATGGCAACGAGAATACCCTGGGTGAGGATAAATATGGATTGGGCAATTTTAAGCAGGATGAGTCTGTATGGCAGGAGCGAAAGGACCAACATGACCAATGAGAAATAGGCCGAGACTGAAAAATCTTGCGGCTGTCCGGCCGATTGAATGGTATCTGTGGGTAATGAATAATCTACTTGATGTTGGATAATAGTCAGGGTAATGGATCGCCCGAGCCGTTGCGTTAGCAAGGCGAGGGCGAAGGACCAAATGGCCAACAAAAAAAACCCGTTTTTCAACGGGTTTTTAAAATTCATTTTGGACAACCAACTCAATGATTAACAATTAATTTGGTTTGAAATACGCCCCCAGTGTTATCGGTAAGGGTGATGAAATAGATACCGGAAGATAATGTAAACACATCGATGTCGCTTCCTTGGGTTTGCAATCGAACAACCGCACCGCTAGATGAAATTGCCGAGGCATCCACCACGGCATCAATACCTTTCACAGAGATTTTATCCTTTGCTGGGTTTGGGAATAACGTAACAAAGGATTTATTCAGTTGCTTATTGGCATTCGCAGCGACCGTAATGTAATTGGTCTTTGTCTTTTGATCAGTACCTTTTGCATTGGTTACTTTCAAGGTTACTGAATAAGCCCCAAATGCATTAAACTTCACATCGATGTTCTTCGAAGTCGACGTGGTTGCATTCAAATAACTAAAGGTTGTTGGATTAATGGTCCACTGCCATTCGGTGGGTGTATTGTCGCTCAAATCAAACAAACGAACCGTTTGAACATTGTTTGGCGTAACGATATCAGCCGTAAAATCACACACGGGATTCAAATTGGATGTATTCGAAACGTTGATGTAGTTCTGCTTTGTTACTGTTGTTTTGTCCGATGAGTTGGCACCCAACAGAGAGATGGTGTAAGAACCCGTTGCGCTGAATGAAACGTAAAGATCTTTATCGGTCAGTTTAGAGCCCGACTGCAAGGTATAGGTATTGGGCGTAATCGACCAAGTGTAAGAAGTAGTTCTGGAGCAGGAAGAAATCAAAGCCACAGTTTGACCCACGTTTACCGCTGTTTTGTTGGCGGCAAAAGCCACTGCTGGTGGATCTTGGAGGGTAAGACGGCGGATGATGTTGTTTACTTGGTCACAGATAAAGAATGCAGAATCCGCTTTGCGATAGGTAAATAAGTTAATCAACCCAAATTTCGCATCTTTGGCAGCGCCATCTACATATCCAACTTCTGTCTCTTGACCTGCATACACTTTTACCGAAGTACCATCATACACTTTGATGCAATATTGATCGGCGATAAAAATGCGTCCGTTTACGGCCACAACATCGGTAGGAAAGTTCAATCCAGTAGAAATCACTTCTGTTACCTCATTGGTACTCAAATTCAATCGCTTGATCTTCTTGTTATTACGATCGGCAATCAACATGGAATTGTCGCTTTCCAAGAAAATTCCTGTAGGTGCATAAAACAAGGCCTTCGATCCAACCCCTGTGGCGTCACCTGAGGTTTTGGGCTTTCCGGCAATGGTGGTTACTTTACCACCAGAAATTTTACGAATTACTTCATTACCAAAATCACAGATGTACATTTCACCGGAAGAATTGATTGCGATATCCGTGGGTGAGCTAAAATAAGCGGCTGAGGTTAGACCGTCTACGTGATCGCCTGAAAATGAATAATTACCGGCAACTGTAGTGAAAACTGTTCCGTTGGAAACATTGACAAACTGGGTTCCTTTGCGGATGAGGGCATTGTCAGTATCAACGATGTAAACGTCATTGGTATTCTTATTGACCTCAACACCTTGGGGGGTGTTAAACCTTGAAACCGTGGCCGTTCCATTATCGGTTCCTATGGCTCCAGGCGAGGTTGGATCACCCAGAAAACCACCGCGGATGCGACTCAAACTGCCATCCAATATCATGATATTGTGTTGGTCGGTTACCCACATCCGGTTGTTATTGTCGACGCAAATTCCCAAAGGGTAACTGAATAATTCATCCAGTAAGTTATTATTAGAAGTAGCATTATAGTCGCCACTGCCCAAATACTGTTTACCAGCGTATGTCGTTACGTTTTGCGCCATTGCCATTCCGGCAAAGCTCAATGTTGTGGTTAAGGTGAGCAATACTTTATTCATGGCTAATGTTCTTAAGTGTTTGATTGATGCTGTTCTCAATTTGTATTTCTATGTTATCGTAGGACCTTCTTGCAAGTGGAGAGCCTGTCATGGCGCTATATAATTCCTCGTAGCGTTCTGTGATGCTGTTCACAAATTCATCAGACATTGAGGGAATCACCTCCCCTTCTTTGCCTTGAAATCCGTTTTCCATCAACCACTCGCGGACAAACTCCTTGCTCAATTGACGTTGTGGTTTCCCTTTTCGTTGCAAATCGTCATAGGTATCTGCATAAAAAAATCGGCTGCTATCGGGGGTATGAATCTCATCGATGAGCATAATATCACCGTTTCTCATGCCGAACTCGTATTTGGTATCCACCAGAATCAGGCCTTTTTCCGCTGCAATCTCGGTTCCTAGCATAAACAAGGCCAAAGAGATGCGATACAATTCGTCCAATTGACTTTGGGTCAAAATGCCTTTTTCAAGGATTGCATCGTATGTAGTGTCCTCATCATGTCCTTCGCTGGCTTTTGTTGCAGGCGTTACGATGGGTGTAGGGAATTTGTCGTTCTCCTTCATCCCTTCTGGCAAAACATTGCCGCAAAGCATTCTCAACCCGGATTTGTAAACGCGCCAAGCATGGCCTGTGAGGTAATTTCTCACCACAAATTCCACGGGAATGGCCTCACAGCGATATCCAATGGTGACATGTGGATCGGGCATCGATATTTTCCAGTTGGGAACGATCTCTTTGGTTTTGTCCAAAAACAATCCCGCGATGGCATTCAACACTTGACCTTTGTGAGGAATCGCCCTGGGCAATACATGGTCGAAAGCGGAGATTCTGTCACAGGCCACCATCACCAACAAATCGGTACCGATGCTGTAAACGTCTCTTACTTTACCCTTATAAAAGTGGGTTTGGTTTTCAAATTGAAACTGGGTGGCCGACAGTGCTTTCAGGGTCATATCGTAATGGTTACAAATTTATTGGGGTGCGACTATTTCTCGTTGGCATCTTTTTCACATTCCGCATCGCGATCGTAGGCGTGTACAATTTCCTTGACGAGTCGATGTCTCACAACATCATCCGTATCCAACTGAATCATGCCAATGCCTTTGATGTTTTTCAGCAATCTCAAGGCCCGGTGCAAGCCACTTTGCTGTTTTCTTGGCAAATCTACTTGGGTTAAATCGCCTGTGATAATGAGCTTGGCATTCGGCCCCATACGGGTCAAGAACATCTTCAATTGCAGATCGGTGCTGTTTTGTGCTTCATCCAGAATCACATAACAATTATCCAAGGTTCTACCGCGCATGAATGCCAATGGTGCAATTTCTACGGTGCGACTTTCGATCATGCTTTTCAGTTTGTCGTTGGGGATCATGTCTTCCAACGCATCGTAAAGTGGGCGCAGATAAGGATCAATTTTGTCTTTCAAATCACCGGGCAAGAAACCCAGGTTCTCTCCTGCTTCAACGGCAGGTCTTGTTAAAATAATCCTCCGAATCTCCCTTTCTTTTAAAGCAAGTACCGCTATGGCTACCGCCGTATAAGTCTTTCCCGTACCGGCTGGACCGATGGCAAAAATGATGTCGTTCTTTTGGGCAGTATTCACCATGCGCACCTGGTTTCGGGTGCGGGCTTTGATTTGCTGACCATGCGTGCCAATCAACAAAGTATCGCCAGTTGAAATCAGATTTTTTTCGGCATTATCGTCCGATTTCTCAACCACGAATCCCTCCAGCGCTTCTAGCACAATGTGCTCATTGAGCTCTTTGTTTTTAAGGAACACCTTTTCTAAGTGACGCATGGCCACCTCAAATGCCTGAATGGAAGGCTCATCTCCAAAGAGTTTGATCTCTTGTCCACGCGCTACCACCTGCAGTTTGGGGAACTTCGATTTTACAATGGTTAAATTGAGATTGTTTGGCCCGTAAAACGTTTGAGGGTCGATGTGTTCGAGGGTGTAGATTTTTTCTGACAAGCGCTTGATATTTTATTACAAACCTAACGGAATTTTCGATGCTTTATGGTAGTAAACAAGCATCAGTTGCCCCCAATTTTCCACCATATTTTCCACGAACATGCTGAATCACACTCCAAACATCTTCACCGTATTAATTTGGAATATCACACACCATTTGTTTGAACAATGTAATTTTCGAGTTTTCATGTCGCCTTCTCACGGTTACAGCAAATATTTGCTGTAATTCTTCGTTACATCGGAATAATATCAACCAACAATGCGCGTACAAATCTCAATCTTAAGCCTCTCGATTTTTCTAGTTTTCACGGCTTGTCAAAACAACCAAGACCCCAACAGCGACCCTCGATTCAATGGCAATCGATTAATGGTTAAAGTGCTGGACAGTTTAAATACCATTGCCGACCCCAACACCAACTATTATTTGAGTGGACGAAGGGCGGCCCAAATGTTGGAAAAATCGCATTCTTACACCAATCAAGAAGACATCATCAATTGGGAAACCAAGTATTGCTTTGAACTTTTGAATGCCGGCAACGTGGATGAATGCATAAAAACGCTCACCGCCATGATCCACAAATATCCTGACGGAGGTGAAGCGGCATTGGCCGATCCCAATTTCAAAAAGGTCTTTGATTTATTGGCTGTTGCGTACTTACGCATGGGAGAAAACGACAATTGTATTGCCAACCACAATTCAGCCAGTTGTATCGTACCACTAAAACCCAAAGCATTCCACAAAAACACCAAAGGTTCATTAACGGCCATAGAATTTTACACGCAAATTCTTAAGGTTTACCCATCGGATTATCAGAGTAAATGGCTCATGAACATTGCTTACATGACCCTCGGAAAATATCCTGCTGAGGTGCCCAAAGCGCATTTTATCGACTTCTCCGCATTGGACGAAAAGGTTACAGGATTTTTACCGTTAGAGAACTTGGCCATAGAATTGGGTGTAGACGTCAACGGATTGGCAGGTGCCGCGATCATCGAGGACTTTAACAATGATGGATTCATGGACATTTTTTGCTCTTCTTATGGACTGTTAGATGACCCCAATCTTTTCATGTCGGACGGAAAAGGCGGCTACAACGACGAAACTGCCAAAGCCATGCTCACAGGTCTTTCCGGGGGATTGAACGCCAAACAAGCCGATTTTAACAACGATGGTTTTGTTGACATATTGGTATTGCGCGGCGCTTGGCTCGACAAAGGCGGTGAATGGCCCAACAGTTTGTTAAGAAACAATGGCGATGGCACTTTTAGCGACATAACGTTTAGTGCAGGCATGGGCAATGCATATCCCACAGAAACAGCTTCTTGGGCCGATGTAAACAACGATGGATTATTGGATGTTTTCGTGGCCAATGAGAACAACGACCAGAACCAATTCCCTTGCGAACTGTACATCAACAACGGCAATGAAACATTCAAAAATGTGGCGAAAGATTGGGGATTGGATGGAAATTATGGCTATGCAAAATCTGCAGTATTCGCTGATTTCAACAACGATGGATGGCAAGACTTGTACTTAGCCTGTTTGAATCAAGACAACAAACTTTTCATGAATCGCGGGAAAATTGCAGGAGGAAAATTGAAATTTGAAAATATCGCCGTCAAAGCGGGGGTAACAAAACCTTTCCGAACCTTCCCCTCCTTGGTATTCGATTACAACAATGATGGATTTGAAGATATTTTCTGTACCTCCTTCCCCACTGAAAAATTGTCGGTCGTTGGCGAGGAAGCCGCCATGGAGATGTTGGGAAAAAACAGCGGTACGGAGCGAGCCAAATTGTACAAAAACAATGGCAATGAGACATTTACTGATGTTACTGCCTCGGTTGGATTGAACAAAATGATCTTCGCCATGGGTTTCAATTTTGGGGATTTGGATAATGATGGTTGGCTCGATGTATACACCGGAACAGGAGCATTTGAATTCAATTCATTGGTGCCCAACCGGGTATTCAAAAACATGGGGGGAACCCATTTTGCGGAAATCACCCATGGATCGGGTATCGGACATTTACAGAAAGGACATGGCATTGCCTTTGGAGACTTGGACAACGACGGAGACCAAGACATTTACACCACCCTCGGTGGCGCAGTAGAAGGCGACAACGCTCATAATGCTTTGTTTGCAAACCCCAACCACGGCAATCATTGGATCACGTTAAAACTGCAAGGAAAATCAGTGGCCCGTGATGGACAAACCTCCAGGGTTTTCATCCGTTGTAAGGATGGCAATAAAAGCCAACAATTTAATTTAACCGTTGGCAGTGGCGGTTCCTTTGGCGCCAGCAGTTTGCAAGTAGAAGCAGGATTGGGACACTGTTCACAAATTGAGTCAATTGAAATTTGGTGGGGTGGAAATCCTCAAAAAAAGGAGATTATCAGAAACATAGCGGTTGACCGGTTTTATACTATCGTGGAAGGCGACAAATTTGGTAAAGTAGATGAACGAAAAAAGACTCCGCTGAAGGGAGATAAGGTCGGCGGTGCCTGTTGCAAGAAATAGTTTTCTTTCGGGGCGAAATTTGTCGCCTAGTGGCATCGACATTGAATATATTTGCATAGAACCCCAATGAATCATCACGAATTGGGAATGCACTGAAAATCATGTCGATGAACGCCAATCAGCCCCATCCCCTCATTCACTTAATTTGTGATTTCAGGGTAGAATCGCCCGATTACACGGTAGCGATGGCGCGGATGGCCACTGAATTTCCAGCCTTAAAAACGCTCATTACACCCCAGCCTTTTAAAAAAGGCCATATCTTGGGTCAGAGCGTGTTCCTGAAATTGGTATTGAACGAATTTCCGGAAGGAACCGTGCACATTTGTCGGTTCGGCACCATGAGTAAACTACCCAATCGCTTTGTTGTGGCGAAACACCAAGGCAAGTTTTTTATGGGTCCAGATTCAGGATTACTTCCCTTGTATTTTGGGGAGGAAGAAGTGGAATACTACAACATCACCCCGGCCAACAACATCACCATATTTGATTCACTCAAAGAGGTTTACATCCCAGCGTTAAAGCAGCTGCATGCGTCAAACATGGATATTGAGCAGGCCGGATTCCCTCGCAAAGAGATGATGGTTCGTCCCGCAGCACCCCAACCACCGCTGTCCAACGGGATGATGCGATTAACGGTAATTTACAACGATTACTACGGAAACGCTTATTTAAACATCAATCGCAGCACCTTCGAAGAAGTAGGACAAGGTCGCGCATTTCGATTGCTCCTGAACAGCACCATGGAGATTAATCACCTGAGTCGATCTTACAACGACGTCCCTGAGGGCATGGAATTGTGCATGTTTGGGCATGGCGATATTCTTCAAATTGCGGTCAACGCAGGATCCGCCGCACAGTATTTGTCGTTGAATGAGGACAAACCCGTGGTATTACAATTCAAAGAATGATCAATCGCATTGTGATAATGACTTTCCGGCCCGATTGTGTGGCTGATTTTATTCAAATTTTCGATGCTTCTAAAGACAAAATACGGGCTTTCCCTGGCTGTTGTGGGTTGAAATTGTTACAAACTTCCGAAAAAACCCATCAATTGTCTACCTACAGCCTTTGGGAGAGTGAGGAAGCTTTGAATGCTTATCGACATTCCCCATTGTTTGCCGAGACTTGGACGAAGACAAAGGCGTTGTTTTCCGACAAGCCCATCGCTTTTTCAACGGCAGTGATTCGTGATTTAAAAGGAAATTAACCGAGCCATTTACCGGGATTGAGTATTCTTTTGGGGTCAAAGGTTTCTTTAATGCCTCGAAACAATTGAAAGTGCGCAGCGCCCATCACAATGGGTAAATATGGCGCTTGAACCAAACCAATGCCATGTTCCCCGCTGATGGTACCTCCCACTGACTTACAATATTCAAAAATTTCCGATATTGCTTTGGGTATTTCATGTTGCCAATAATCATCTGAAAGGTTATTTTTCAGGATATTCACATGCAAATTTCCATCGCCCGCATGTCCATAACAAACCGATTGAAACCCATACTGATCACCGATTTCTTTGACTTTTTTCAGCAATCCTGGCATGGCGGACCTAGGCACCACCGTATCTTCTTCTTTGTAGGGCGATACTTGTTTGACCGTTTCACCGATGGCCCTTCTCACCTTCCACCAAGCAGCACTTGTATCGGCGTTGGGCGATGGCAAAATATCTAGGGCATGGTGGGTATCTAAAATTCCGAAAATCCCTTCGGCTTGAGCAAACAAATCCTCCCCTTCGAATCCATCAAATGCAAACAATAGGTAAGCTTCCGCGGATGGGTGTGTTGGAAAAGCCGTTTGAGTGGCTGCCATGGAAATTTCTACCCCCGATTTTTCCATTAGCTCGATGGCGCAGGGTTTGTATTTGGAAAGTAATACTTGATTGACCGCACGAGCACAGTCTGACAAATCTGCAAATGCGGCAACCATGAGCAATTCTTGGGTGGGTTTGGGAATGAGTTTCAAAACCGCTTGGGTGATGATTCCCAACATACCCTCCGAGCCAACCATCAAGTGAGTAAGCGAAAACCCGGTTGAATTCTTGAGCGTGTTGGCGCCGGTCCAAATGACTTGTCCGTTGGGCAGCACAACCTCCAAGTTCAAGACATAATCACGGGTGATGCCATATTTCACCGCCCTTGGTCCTCCAGCACCATGTGCCAAATTACCCCCAATGCTGCAACTACCTTGAGAAGCTGGATCAGGAGGGTAATACAACCCCACAGCTTCCACGGCTTCTTTTAAATGGGCGTTTACTACCCCACTCTCAACGGTGGCGGTGAGGTTTTGGGTATCAATGTTCACGATTCGATTCAGTTTTTTTGTACTCAACACCAATCCTTCTGAAACAGGGAGACAGGCGCCTGATAGACCCGTTCCCGCTCCGCGGGTAAACACAGAAATGTTGTGATCGAAACAAAACTTCATGACCAACGACACCTCTTGCGTGGTGGTTGGGAAACAGACGGCTGTTGGTGGGAAATACAAATCTTCTGTGTAATCCGACCCGTATTCTGATACTTCCTGGGATGAGAATAAAAATTCAACACCCCTTAACTCATTGGCTAATTGACTTATCGCGTGGGCAATCTGGCTGTCTTTCATCGAAACTAATCTACGGCAAGTTATCATGTTCAACTGAATTTTGCGACCTTTGAATCTAGGAATTTCAAAATTTCCTTTTCACCCATGAAACAAAGACGATTACTCACTGGCATTGCGATTTTCATCGCGTTGTATATGACTGCGGCCTTGGGCTGGTGGACTTATTCTCTGCTGAAATATAGTGTAGCGGAATCGGAGTTACAGTTGGAGTTGCTCGAAAACAAAAAACTGTTGTGCTACCAAAAATTCCAATCAGAAAATTCGGGAATTAATCCACAAAAAAAGACAGATTTTTATAGCTATAAAATAAAAACTACAGATTTCAATAGCACTAAAAAAAGTGCTGAAACATGTGCTAAATATTATCAATTGAACCTTCAATTAGAGGCTACCCCAATTGCCGCAGATTCGATGATTATTAGGGTCGTTTTCAACACACGGAAAGCCACAATTGACCGAATCAACCAAAAACTCAATAGCAAGCAAAAGGCTTGGCTTGGCGAGGGCGTTACAGTAGGACTCATTACATTGATTATCATTGGTTTGATGTATTACTACTTGGAGAAAATCATCCGTTTCAATCAACAAAAGACCAACTTCATGATGGCAGTAACCCATGAATTGAAGACCCCGATTGCGGCGGCCAAGTTAGCCATACAAACGGTCATCCGTAACAAAAACAAGGAAAACCAAGACCGGGTATTGGAGATTTCTAAACAAAGCATGGACCGACTTTCAGGGATGATGGAACGGGTATTACTGGCCACGCAATTCGAAAATCGTATCCCTGTGAAAGCAGACAAATGGGTTCATTTACATGATATTGTTTGCTCGGCAATTGACGAGGTTCAATTCGCAGATGGGGAATCACTAAAAAATAGTTTAGTTGAGTCCCAAGATTTTTTAATCCTTTGCGACGAACATATGTTAAAAATCGTTTTTATTAATTTATTTACAAATTCCATAAAATACAGTGAGGAAAACTGCGTTAATGTAAGCGTGAATTCATTCATCCGCGATGGTGTGTACGGTGTTACGGTTTCTGACCAAGGGATTGGCATACCTGTAGATGAGCGCAATCACATTTTTGAGAAATTTTATCGTATTGGCGACGAGAAAACGAGGAGCAGACAAGGTTCTGGCCTCGGTTTGTATCTGGTAAAGCAAATTTTACAATTGCACAAAGCCAGTATCAATGTCACCGCGAACACGCCAAATGGCTCAAAATTCAACATTGTATTTAACGCTAACGATTGTCGAATGGAATGATTAACTACCGAATCTTAGTTGTTGAGGACGAACAAGACCTCGCAGAACTTTTAAAAATCAATTTGGAGTCGGAAGGCTACAAGGTAACGCTTGCGCCTCATGGTGCGGTTGCTATCAATAAATTGAAAACTGAAAGTTTTGATTTGATCATCATGGACATCATGATGCCCAGCATGGATGGGCTGACCGCCACTCATCACATCAGACTTTCGAGTAACAATGTACCCATTCTTATTCTATCTGCAGGCAACACTGCGCAAGACCGAATCAACGGATTAAAATCAGGTGCCGATGATTACATGAGCAAACCTTTTGAATTGGAGGAATTATTGCTTCGGGTTCAGAAGATTTTGATGCGCGCCAACCGTGAGGACCCTGCCATCAATTTCATGGAGTTTCAGTTTGGAGGCAATTTCGTGGACTTCAATAGCTACAAGGCCCACGGCATCAATGGAGAGTTCAAACTAACCAAAAAGGAAGCTCAGCTGTTGCGTCTTCTCATTGAGAAAAAGAATCAGGTGGTAACAAGGGAGGAGATTCTGAAGACGGTTTGGGGCTACACGGTATTCCCGAGCACCCGCACCATCGACAACTTTATTCTTGCGTTTAGGAAGTATTTCGAAGAGGACATTAAAAACCCGAAGTACTTTTTAAGTCACCGCGGTTTGGGATATAAATTCAACGATAAAGATTAACGGGCCAGTGCTTCGGCGGCGGTAGCCGCTGTTGACCATGCTGCTTGGAAATTAAATCCGCCGGTAACACCGTCAATATCCAGCACTTCACCTGTGGCATAAAGTCCGGGAACCCCTTTGATTTCCATGGTTTTTGCATTCACTTGCTCTAAATCGATTCCTCCAGCAGTAACAAATTCTTCTTTGAACATCGTACGTCCGTCTGTTTCAAACGGCATACGGCACAAATTTTCAATAATTTTATTAAACTCGAACTTGCTCAAATCCGCTGCTAGCTTGGCAGTTGGGGTTTCTGCTCTCTGCAAAATATAGTCCCACAACCTGCGGGGAATTCCATCCACGGATACATTGTCGATTCGTTTTTTCCCATTTTCAATCAAAGTAGTTTTTAAAAACTCCCGCATCTCCTCTTCGCTTAAATTCTTCCACGACACCAAAGCCGTAGTGCAATAAGCGCGCTCGTTCATCCACCGGGCTGCCCAAGCACTGGTTTTTAATACTGCAGGTCCGCTCAGCCCCCAATGGGTTACCAACAGTGGTCCATGGTAAGTTTCTGGATAACCGGTTAATTTGACTTTGGCATCTTGCACAGACAGTCCATGCAACGCATGAAGGGTGGCATCTGGAATGTTAAACGTAAACAACGAAGGTACGGGCGACACTATTTTCACACCCAAATGGGCGATCATGTTGTATTGAGACTCTTTTGAAAATCCTCCCACGGCCAAAACCACATCCGTGGCTACTTCGCTGCCGCCGGTATTGAAATTTAGTTGCCAGCGATAGGTACCTCCGGCGGGCAGCGGGACTATGGTCACCACCGAGGCATTCGTCATCAATTCAACACCCAGTTTTTTGGCTTTCCATTCCAACAATTGGGCTACTGTTTCTGAAGAATCCGATTCAGGAAACATTCTTCCATCGCTCTCCGTTTTTAACGGCACCCCGTTCAATTCAAACCACTCAATGGTGTGCTGCACAGACCAATCGTGAAAAATCTTTTTCAAAAAACTCTTTCCCCTGGGATAATGTTGCAGCAGGGCCGACACACCCTTGCAATCATGGGTAACATTGCATCGGCCACCGCCGCTGATTCTCAGTTTCGACAAAGTTTTTCCTGTCTTTTCCAAGATCATTACCTCCACACTCGGATTCAACTCTTTCAACCTAATGGCAGTAAAATATCCTGAAGCACCGGCCCCAATGATTACAATGCGTTTGTTTGTCATCTAATGCGAATAAAATTTTTATACTCTCCCACTCTCCACCCTGTTCTTTCCTCGACCCAGTGCAACAATCGGGCTTTCAAACCAAAATTTTTCTTGGTTGGATCCACATCAAACGTCCAATCCATGCGGTCAATTCTCTCATGCATTACGGCGGGGTGTGTTCCAGTGAAATGTTGCAATGAATCTATGCTGCCGTAATCAAATTCCTCAGCACACAGCACATTCTTCTCCATGTATTGATCATCGTGCCACAAACGATGGAATTGGGCTTGCTTTTGCTGCTGAAAGCGCGGATGTTTCACCCAGCCGTAATGATAAATGCAAGCATCGATCTTGGCTACACGTAACTTCTTGCCATCCCCTGTACGAAACCCCTGGGCATCTTTCCAACTTCTGATATTTCGGTGATTTTTCACGACCCTGATTTCTTGTCGATACCACCGTCGAGAATCTCCAACCATGGTGTAATTCCCGTAAAAATGCAAATAATCGAACAGCAATGCGTCCACTTCATCGTCGTGCAGATATTTTTCCATGGCCAACCGTACAACGGGCAAATATTTCTCATGCAAACATTCATCGGCCTGGATGTAAATGAGCCAATCCGCCTCTTCTGAAACGCGGTCCATTGCTTTATTGGTCTCATCCGCCAGCACTGCACCACCCACCCGTTTGGTATCGTCCCAAATGGTATCAAACAGCCGAATCTTGGGTTCTTGGAACGACTCGATATAGGCCTTAGTATCATCCTTTGAATTGCCCACCGCAATCACCATTTCATCGCAAAGCGGCAGCACCGAATAGAGCGCTTCTCGCAGCGGATAATCGGCCTGAATGAGATTTCTAGCTATTGTAAAACCTGCGACTTTCATCTTTTCGTTCAACCAACCATTTATCGTCCAATTTTGGGGTATACACCACCTCCATGTCGTTCAGCATTTCCCTTACTTCATTGGTGAAATTCAAACCCGCCCTAGAAACCATCCTCAACGTCATGTTTTCATCGGCATCGTAGAAGTTAAAATACAACGGGCATTTGCCGGGAAACTGCGACAGAACCTCACTCACAATTTGTTGCTTGCCTTGTTCCAAATCCGAGGGAGTCATGTCGATTTGTATGGAGCGATACAGGCTCATGGGGTCTACATCCGACACCAATTGAATGTAATGAATGTTCAGCCGCATTTCATCTTTGGTTTTGAAGTAGTCGGTCTGTCCTTGAATCAATAAAATATAATCCTTCCCTATCAAGTGTTTGAATTTTGGGAATTTATCTTTAAAAAGCGACAGCTCGATGGTACCTGTGTAGTCCATAAAATTGAATCTTACATAGGGATTCCCTTGCTGACTCATGAACTCTTTGGCACTGGTAATGATGCCCATCATTTGAAACACTTGGGGCGACTTGTTTTCCAGCGCTTCGCGGTAATCTTTGACACTCCCCGTAACGATGCTATCATAGACAAATTTGAAATCGTCTAGAGGATGCTTGCTCAAAAATACCCCCACCAATTCCTCTTCTTCTTTGAGTTCTTCGAGCAGGGTGAGCTTTTCTACTTGCGGCAATTTGGGCTCTTCGTTGGTGAGATTGGCGCCACCACCAAACAATCCCATCTGGCCACTGAACTTTTCTTGTTGAATACGCTGTCCGTAGCGAATGGCCAATTCAATCCCATTGGTGCCATTGGCATCTTCTTTTACATATTGGGCACGGTGGTAGCGGGGATCAAAATCAAACACACCCGCTTTGGCCATGTTCTCGATGTTTCTTTTGTTCACCGCCCTCAAATTCACGCGGGTGGTAAGATCAAACAAACTTTTGAAAGCGCCATTTTTATCACGTTCCACCAAAATCTCTTCTACCGCATTATCGCCCACCCCTTTCACGGCGCTTAATCCAAAGCGGATTTGTCCACTCGGTGTAACGGTAAATACATTTCTACTTTCATTCAAATCGGGTCCCAACACCTTGATGCCTTGTCGGTGGCACTCCTCCATGTAAAAGGTTATTTTCTTGATGTCGCCCATGTTGCTTTTCAACACCGCTGCCATGAATTGGGCCGGGTAATTGGCTTTCAAGAAGGCCGTTTGGAACGCGATCACCGCATAACAAGTTGAGTGGGATTTATTGAAGGCATACTGAGCAAATTCTTCCCAGTCCGAGTATATTTTTTCGAGCACTTTCTCTGGGAATCCTTTTTCCAAGGCACCCGCCATGAAATCACCTTTCAATTGATCGATGATGCTCTTGTTCTTCTTCCCCATGGCCTTGCGGAGTTCATCGGCTTTTCCCTTTGAAAATCCCGCCAACTTCTGGCTCAGCAACATCACCTGCTCCTGATATACGGTAATACCGTAGGTCTCCCGAAGATATTCTTCCATTTCTGGCAAATCGAACACTACGGGCTTACGACCATGTTTTCGATCAATGAAATCTGGGATGTATTTCAACGGCCCAGGACGATAAAGGGCATTCATCGCTATCAAGTCGCCAAACTGCGTAGGCTTTAACTCACGCATGTATTTCTGCATACCGGGACTTTCAAACTGAAACACCCCATTGGTTTCACCCCGTTGGAACAATTCATACGTTTTTACATCATCCAGCGGAATCGCATCCAGATCGATGATATCGCCGGTTGTCTCTGCAATCAACTTGATGGCATCTTTCATGATGGTGAGGGTACTCAGACCCAAAAAGTCCATCTTCAGCAGACCCGCTTTTTCTATTTGGGTGACATCATATTGCACCTGAATCCATTGAGATTCTTTCGACAAAGCCACCGGAACCAATTCATCGATGTCTTGAGGGGCGATGATGATCCCACAAGCGTGTACCCCCGTATTTCGGACGCTGCCTTCCAACTTTTCGGCGTCTTTGAGCACCTTGGCAGCATCATCGTTACCATTGTAAGCCTTTTGAATTTCTCTTACACAGTCTATTTCCTCGGGTTTGAGGTTCTTGGTGTCGTCTTTGGCCAGCTCTTCGGGGTCAACATGAAGTAAGGTTTGCAGATTGAGGTTACCCACCACCATCTTCGCCAATCGATCGGTATTTTGCAATGGATACTGCAACACCCTACCCACATCTCGGATGGCACTTTTCGCGGCCATGGTACCATAGGTAATGATCTGCGCGATTCTTCTCTCTCCATATTTTTGGGCAACATATTGGATTACGCGGTCTCGACCAACATCATCGAAATCGATGTCGACGTCGGGCATGCTCAACCGTTCTGGATTCAGGAAACGCTCAAACAGCAAATCGTACTTCACCGGGTCCACATTGGTAATTCCCAAACAATAGGCCACCAGACTACCGGCCGCTGATCCCCTGCCCGGGCCTACCCAAACATCCATCTCTCTGGCTGCCGTGGTAAAATCTTGAACGATCAAAAAGTATCCCGCAAACCCAGAGTGTGTAATGGTGTTCAATTCAAAATCTAGCCGCTCTTGGACAGGGGTTGGTATGGAACCACCGTATCGCTTTTTACAACCTTCGTATGCCAGGTGCTTTAAAAACACGTTCTGATCATCAAAACCCACTGGCAAGGCGTAGTTGGGCAATACGATGTCGCGCGATAATTTGGGCGGATCGATGGTTGAAATCAGCCGATTGGTGTTGTCCAATGCTTCGGGAATATCCGAAAACAAGGCCTCCATTTCTGCTTGCGTTTTGAAGAAAAATTCATCGTTCGGAAACGCAAAACGAAATCCTTTACCACCCTCTTCGTTGCTGGCTTTGGGCGTACTTTGAAACTCCCCTGTATTGATGCATAACAAGATATCGTGTGCGTTAGCATCCTTCTTGTCGGTATAATGCGAATCGTTTGTTGCGATAATGGGAACATTGTATTTTCTGCCCCATTTGATCAATGTTTGGTTGATGTCTTCCTGCGAGATTCCCGTCCCATCCAAATTCTGAAGGCCATGTCGTTGCAGCTCGATGTAATAGTCCTCACCAAAAATTTTATGCCATTCGCAGAAGATTCTCTCGGCTTCTTCTTCACCTTTCCACAAGATGGCTTGGGGCACTTGGGCACCTATACAACAGGTTGTTGCAATCAAACCATCACTGTATTGTTCGATTAGGGCGCGATCCACCCGAGGGTATTTGCTGTACAACCCTTCCAAGTATCCCAAAGAACACAATTTGCTCAAGTTGGCATACCCTTGTTGGTTCTTGGCCAACAACAATTGATGGTATCGCTTGTCCTTGGTACCCTGGGTAAACGACTTTTGGAATCGGTCTTCCACCACGTAAAACTCACAACCAATGACCGGCATTAGCCCCTCTTTGGTCACCGCCTGATAAAACTCAAACGCGCCAAACATGTTCCCATGGTCAGTAATGGCGAGGGCCGGCATATCATCGTCTTTGGCCTTTTTTACCAAACTTTTGATGCTGGCTGCCCCATCGAGCAATGAGTATTGGGTATGGACGTGCAAATGAGAAAAAACCGGCATAATTGGAAACAAACGAAGATAAATCAAACCAAAAAAACTCTCGACCAATGTGGACAATTTGGAATAACTCCACCTGCCCAACGAAACCTCTATTACTGAGCAATTGATTTACTTTGCACTGTGTATTTGCAACGCCTACAATTGTTCAACTTCAAGAACCACAGTGAGCGGTCCCTCGAATTTTGCGATGGGATCAACACCCTCACTGGCGCCAACGGCGTAGGCAAAACCAACATCTTGGATGCGGTGCACTATTTGGCCAATGCCAAGAGTTATTTTAATGGGATCGACAGTCAAATCATTGAGCACGACAAAACCTTCTTTATGGTAAAAGGTCAGTTCGAAGGAGAACTACCCGCCGAAATTCTCATCCAATTTGAAGGGGGCAAGAAAACCATCAAAAAGAACGACAAAGCCTATCCTCGATTGCTCGATCACATTGGAATGATTCAAACGGTATTCATCACGCCGTACGACATCGATTTGGTTCTTGGCAACAGCGAAGATCGACGGCGTTTTGTGGATTTGAGTTTATGCCAGATCGACAAAGCCTATCTCCAAAATCTCAGCACTTATAAAAAAGCCTTGGAGCAGCGCAATGCCCTGCTTAAAACAATGCAAGGCCGATATATAGACCCTGATTTACTGTCGAGCTACGACGCCAAACTCATTCCTGCCGGAATACTGATCCACCAAAGGCGCAAGGAGTTCATTGAGCACATACTCACTTTTTTCACCACCGTTTATCAAAACCTAAGTTCCGGCTCGGAAACCCCTAGCATTCAATACGATAGCCCACTAAACAATGGAGATTTCGCCACTTTATTGGCTGATACACACCGAATAGACATGGCGGCCCAAAGGACTTCTGTAGGGATTCACAAAGACGATTTGATTTTTGGTTTGGGTGAATTCCCCTTGAAAAAATATGGCTCCCAAGGTCAAATCAAGAGCTTTATTATCGCCCTAAAACTGGCGCAATACAATTACTTCCAAGCGGTTACAAAAAACCATCCCATTTTGTTGTTGGACGATATCTTCGAGAAAATCGACGAGGAAAGGGCACAGCGATTGATCGATATGGTGGGGGCATCGGGGTACGGACAAATCCTGATCACCGACACACATTCTAGTCGGGTGGAAACCCACTTCCAACCCATCGATGCAAACAAGTTGCATCATCACTTGTAAATCACATAAACAGACCAACCATCAGGTCGATGTCGTGGTATTTGATGGCAAATTTATCGGCCAAGTTTTTGTTGGTGAGACTACCACGATACAGGTAAGTGCCTTTGCGCACTCCGGCTTTCATCCTTAAGAATTCGCCAAACCCACCCATTTGGGCCATTTCATCGAGCATGGGGGTAAACACATTACTTAGCGTGTAACTGGCTGTCCTACTAACTCTTGATGCGATATTTGGGACACAATAATGAATCACATCGTGTTTATGAAAAATGGGCTTTTCGTGATTTGTTACTTCGGAAGTTTCAAAATTTCCACCGCGATCAATGGCCACGTCGATGATTACTGAATGAGGTCGCATAGACATCACCATTTCTTCGGTGATAACGATGGGACTTCTTGCGGTATTGCCTGCCAAAGCACCAATGACTACGTCGGCACTGGCGATGGCACTTTTAATCACTTGGGATTGGATGGTAGAAGTGTACAAATGGAATCCGAATGATTTTTGGATTCGACGCAGTCGGTACATGTTGTTATCAAAAACTTTCACATTGGCTCCCAGGCCAAGGGCTGCCTTGGTGGCAAATTCACCAACGGCACCTGCACCTATGACCACAACTTGAGTGGGTGGAACTCCGGCAAAGCCTCCGAGCAACTCTCCTTTTCCCACATGGGTATTGTTGAGGTATTCTGCGGCGATGAGTATGCTTGCCGTACCCGCAATTTCGCTCATAGCTCTGATGATGGGGCGCGTACCTCCATCGTCTTCAAGGTATTCATAGGCCATGGCATTGATTTTCTTCTCCATCAATTTTCGCAACAACACCGAATCCATCTGATTGATTTGAAGTGCAGAAATCAACAACTGACCGGGCTTCATCAGTTCTATCTCCGACAATGTTGGGGGATCGATTTTCAGAATGGTTTCACACTCATAAACCTCTTTGTTGCTGTATACTATTTGCGCTCCTGCTTCACTGAATTGGATATCCGAAAAATTGGCATTTCTACCAGCACCTGATTCAATGACGATGGAATGTCCATTCGCCGCAAAATAAGATACTGCAGCAGGTGTTAGCGGCACCCTATTTTCTTGAAAGGTAACTTCTTTGGGTATACCGATGCTCAACCCTCCATTTTTTGTTTGGATTTTTTGAACTTGAGCCAAAGTTTGTGACTCATTTTCTGGCGATAGGATATTTTTTGACAATGCCACGGGGTGTATATTTTATTGCAACTCTAAGATAGCAAACACTTCCGGCTTTTGCTAATCTTGCATTATTACAAATATACACAATTGTTTGTTGGTTAATTTTTGGCTCAGTCTTTGCTATGAAAAGAAAACGCAAAATACAGCGTTAATTTCGAAGCACATGATTAAGTCATTTTTGATGTCGGTTTTGGTTCTAGGTAGCAGCGCAATTGCTTTGCAGGCGCAGGCCCCTGTGAATCCTGAGGCTGGCAACCACATATCCCGCATAGATAGCCTTACCCAAGTATTGTTGGGCAATATTCCATCACATAGTCCCGTAGGTCATGATGAAACACGGTATCGCAATGGAAAAGAATTCGAAGCACTGATGTCGCAAATCGGTAGCACCATTCCTTTTCAATACCACCGCATGGTTGAGCAACACATCCGCTATTTCATGGGATACGGCGAGGTTTATTTCAATCAAATCCACGAGCGGATGAAATTGTACTTCCCCATTTTTGAAGAAATCTTGGACAAAAACGGACTGCCTACCGAACTCAAGTATATCTCAGTCATAGAATCCAACTTGAATCCCAGTGCAGTTTCTTGGTGTGGGGCAACCGGCTTGTGGCAGTTCATGCCTTACACTGGAAAATTGATGGGGATGCGCATTGGGTATCCTTGCGACGATCGCAAGAGCATCGTTGAGAGCACCCAAAAAGCGTGTGAATACTTCGCCAACTCTCAATCCATCTTCAACAATTGGTTAATGAGCATCGCGTCTTATAATTGTGGCCCTGGAAACGTTCAAAAAGCCATCCGCAGAAGTGGTGGCAAAACCAATTTTTGGGAAGTGCTGCCTTTCTTGCCCAAAGAAACCCAAAACTATGTGCCCAAATTCATCGCGGTTGCCTACGTATTGAATTTTACTGAAAAGGGTAAAAATGCCAACTTCAATGACCAAAGCATCGTATTGGCCCCAACCAAAATCGATTCAACCATGCATTTGGGCAAAATCAACGAATACCTTGGCACGCACCACAATTTGGTGGGATTGAACCAAGAATTACTCAATCAAAATACCGACATGGCCCATGGCAGTGTAATTTTAATGCCTTACAATGCCAGTATGGATTTCATTGATCGGTTCGATAGTGCTGCGGCTTTTGCCAAATACAACCACAATGTGGTCCCCACCAACTACCGTGCACCTTATGCCTACCCCAAATCAGTACCGCGCGGCGTTCAGGTTGCAGGGGCAACGGGTGTAACCACGCCTAAAGTTAGTAGTACCCGCACCGTGGTTGTGGTAAAACGTGGACAGACACTGAGCGCAATTGCCAGAACCCATGGAGTTACAGTTACCCAAATCAAAACATGGAATCATTTGCGGTCCAATTCCATTCAGGTAGGTCAACGATTGGTTATTCAAAAAAATCGTAGATAGTGCGATTCAATCATTTAATTTCGCAAAATGTAACTTTAAAGTTTCTGGTAGTACTGGCTTTCACAGCAATTTTACCATCCTGTAAGGAATCATCCAAAGACCAGACCGATATGGCCAGTGGCCGAGCTGCCGACATACGGGTTTTTTACCCTCCGTTTTTGGCAGATTCGATTCAGGACTTGTTCGCTTCTACCCTTTTTTCTGTCGACAGTAACTTGGTGAGATTCGAAGAAAATCGCCCAGCAAACGATCCCCAATATTATGAGTCGGCTTTCAATTTCGAATTGCACCCCTTTTCACAAATGGAGGAAATCGACCCTCAGTCCAACGGCGCATTTCAGCAGCACACGCTAATCTGGGCCATTGATCCCTTGTCCAACTTATCTGATTGTGAGCGCCTATCTGCACAAGGAAATAGCGCATTCATGGATACCGTCATCGAAGCAGTCCAATGCACTTGGCTTAAGGACTTATGGAGCAAGCAACAAGTGGTGCTTTGGATTCACGATACACATTCTGCGGGTGAAAATTTCAGTTTGGGCTGGCTTAAAAAGCATCAAGCCATTTTGTGTGGCATTACCAAAGCCATAGAAACGGGTGAATTCAATCACAGCAAGCATAATCCAACGGCGGTGATTGAGCAAAACGCCTACTCCGATAGTATTAGCCAGCTTTTGGCAGGAAAATACAACCTACAACTTTGTCTGAACGCAACATTAAAGCTGGTGCAAGCCACTGCTGATTTTGTTTGGTTGAGAAACGAGAATAGTCAATTCCACAGCAATTTTATGGTCAATATTTTCCCGGCAACTGAGTCCTCGATGTCGTTGGATTCTGTGGTGGCGTTGCGCAATCATTTTACCAAAAAATATTTAAAAACTGCCGAAGGTACTTGGGTTGAGATAAGCAGCAGTGGCATCTTCCCTACACGGTTGAAAAAAAGCAATCATAACGGCAATCCTGAATATTATCTCACGGGCTGGTATACAGAATTGAATACCGACAGACGGGGTCCTTTTATTCGCAGGATTGTTTTGGACAAAAAAAACAAGCGTTGGGTTGCCTTTGACGGATTCTTGTTTGCCCCCAGTCAGCCTCGAGTGTCGTTGATGAGAGAATTGGAAATCATGGTCAACCATAGTTTTATCAAATGATGAAGTTGGTCGTTTTTGCATCGGGCAGTGGCAGCAATGCCGAAAACATCATCCAACATTTTGCGGGCAGTGATGTTAGGGTACAAGCCATTTTCTGTAATTTAGAAGGCGCCGGTGTTGTTGAACGCGCCAATCGTTTGGGTGTGCCCTGTAAATTGTTTAACCGCACAGAGTGGAAGACCGGTGATCGTGTGGATGCGCTTTTGGAAAAATACAATCCAGACCTCATTGTTTTGGCGGGATTTCTTTGGCTATTCCCTAAACGACTGATCGACAAATACCCCCATGTTATCAATTTGCACCCCGCTTTGTTGCCAAAGTTTGGTGGAAAAGGCATGTTTGGGATGCACGTTCACGAAGCGGTGGTTGCGGCTGCAGAGACTGAAACGGGTATCACAGTGCACTGGGTCACAGAACTTTACGATGATGGAGCGCCCATTTTCCAGGCGCGATGCGAAGTATCGCCAACAGACACCGCCCATGATGTCGCCCAGAAGATTCATGCTTTGGAACAGGCACATTTCCCGCGTATGGTGGAAGAAGTGTTGAAAGACATCCAGTTGAAAGCGTAAATTCTCGGAAGTTGCAGTGTTTCTTTGTGAGAGACATAATTGCATCGTTCCATGAACACAAATCACATCGAAACCCTGGTATTGCACGCTGGTATTGAGCCAGACCCTACCACAGGGGCCATCATGACGCCCATCTTCCAGACAAGTACCTACGTGCAAGCGGCACCGGGCGATCACAAAGGCTACGAATACGCCAGAACACAGAATCCCACCCGCGATGTTTTGCAGAAAAACTTGGCGGCTTTGGAAGGCACAAAACATGGATTGTGTTTCAGCACCGGAATGGGTGCCGTGGATGCTTGCGCCAAATTGCTGTCGCCCGGAGATGAAGTGGTGAGCACCAACGATTTATACGGGGGCACTTATCGCCTGTTTACCAAAGTTTTCGCCCAGTACGGCATCAAATTCCACTTTGTTGACATGAGCGATGAACAAGCCGTTCGCGCGGTGATGTCGGACCGGGTAAAAATGGTCTGGGTGGAAACCCCAACCAATCCGTTGTTGCGGATTATCGATATTGAATTGATGATCGCGATTGGACACGAATTCAACAGCATTGTGGTGGTAGACAATACATTCGCTTCTCCTTACTTACAAAATCCTGCGAAAATGGGTGCCGACATTGTGATGCACTCTGCCACCAAATATATCAACGGACACAGCGATGTGGTTATGGGGGTTTTGTGTACGTCGAGTGATGACTTGCGTGACCGACTGGCCTTTATTCAAAACTCATGTGGCGCCACTCCAGGTCCTATGGATTGCTTTTTGACATTAAGGGGGATAAAAACGCTGCATATCCGCATGCAACGTCACTGCGAAAACGGCGCAAAGGTGGCTCATTGGTTGAAAGATCATCCGAAAGTGGGACAAGTATTCTGGCCTGGTTTTGAGAGTCACCCGAACCATGCGGTGGCGAAGCGACAAATGCGCGACTTCGGCGGGATGATTTCCTTCACATTGAAAGACGATGCCATTGATAAGGCGTTGACGTTCTTAAAATCGACCCGGTTGTTCTCATTGGCTGAGAGTTTGGGCGGTGTAGAGAGTTTGGTGGGACATCCTGCCACGATGACGCATGCCAGTATTCCAAAGGCAGAGCGGGAAGCCAACGGATTGAAAGACAGTTTAATTCGTTTGAGCGTGGGCATTGAGCACGTGGATGATTTGATTGCGGATTTGGACGCGGCTTTGGCTCAAGTTTAATAATTGTTAGGGCGATGAAAGACTCAGAAATCAAGGATCTGCTCGATTTTTGGGCCAAGGAAGTTGAGGAAAACTCATTCATCCCCCACGATCCTGTTCAAATTCCCCATCGATATAGTCGGAGGCAAGACATAGAAATTTCCGGTTTTTTTGCAGCCATCATGGCATGGGGGCAGCGAAAGACCATCATCAATAGTGCGCAAAAGTTAATGTTGCTGATGGACGATGTTCCGTTCGATTTTGTGATGCAGCATGAGGACAGTGATTTGAAGCGATTGCAATCATTTGTACACAGAACGTTGAATGGTGAGGATGTGGTTTCGATGATTCGATTTTTTAGGCACTGGTATTCAGGGGCGCCGAGTTTGGAGGATTTGTTTTTTGGCAATGATGTGCTTGAGGCGCCTGTTCAGGATCAGATTTATCGGGCTTTGGAGACTTTTCAAACCGCTTGGCAAGCGTTCCCTCACCAGAAACGCACCGACAAACATTTGGCATCGCCATTAAAAGGCAGTGCTTGTAAGCGGTTGAATATGTATTTCAGGTGGATGGTTCGAAGGCCCTCGCCCGTAGATTTTGGCATTTGGACCAAGGTATCACCGTCGGCATTGATGTGTCCGCTGGATGTGCACGTTCAACGCATTGCCATAGAACTTGGGCTATTGACCCGAGATAAGTCAGATTGGCAGAGTTGCTGCGAACTCACCGACAAATTGCGGGCATTCCGTCCGGAAGATCCCGTCTATTATGATTATGCTTTGTTTGGCATAGGGGTTGTCAGAAACAAAGAAATTATCGCAGAAGCGTAGAGAAAATTCTTAAATTTGAATTAATAATAAACAGTACAATGGCAGAAAAATTTACAAGCAGCAACTTCAATGAGGTTGTATTGCAATCCGACAAACCCGTATTGGTAGATTTCTGGGCAGAATGGTGTGGTCCTTGCCGCATGATTGGTCCAATGGTGGATGAATTATCCAGCGAATATGCAGGCAAAGCTGTAATTGGCAAATTGAATGTGGATGAGAATCCAGACATTTCAATGAACTACGGTGTGCGCAGTATTCCTACTTTGTTGATTTTCAAAAACGGTCAATTGGTCGACAAAATCGTTGGTGCGGTTCCCAAGCAGAACATTGCCTCTAAGATTGACGCGCAATTGTAATCGAAAAATTTTGATAAAAAAGGCCGGCTCGCCGGCCTTTTTTGTTCCCTCAACCTACCCATGCTACTCGAAGAAATCCAATCCTTCACCCAATTCGATCTGTTGGCCCAAAAAGCCAAAGAAGGATTCATTGCGGGTATGCATAAAAGCCCTTTCCGTGGATTTTCGGTGGAGTTTGCCGAACACCGTCCGTACAACCCGGGCGAAAGCGTAAAAAACATTGATTGGAAGTTGCTGGCGCGCTCCGATAAGAAATACATCAAGCAGTTCGACGAAGAAACCAACTTGAAAGCCCATTTGTGGGTGGATGTATCGCCGAGCATGTATTACCCGAAGGAACAACCGCTCAAGCTGAAGCTGGGGGTATTGGGCGCGGGCGTAATTGCCCATTTACTGCAACAGCAAAAAGACAGTTTCTCTTTGGGGATGTACAACGACGCTGGATTTGTTTATCGAAGTCCAATCAAGAGTACACTTGGACATTTGCAACAACAAATTGGCCAGTTGGGACATTATTGGGAGGCGAAAGACCATACAAAGTCAAGATCACCGTCTGCTACTCATTCGGCCGTTGATGCGGCGAAACAATCGTTTGAGAGCGCAGCTTTACAGGTGGGCCGCAGGCATTTGGTAGTGGTACTGAGTGATTTGTTGTGGGATCCGGCCGAGGCGGAATCCGAGGCCTGCTTTTGGAAAAGCATGGCCCTGCTTCGATTTCAAAAATGTGAAATCCTCCTGCTCCAAGTTCATCACGCCCAACACGAATTGTTACTCAACCTGGGCAATAGACCCGTTCAATTCATCGACCTTGAAACCGATACCCGCATCAAACTGCAACCCGATGAAATCCAAGACACCTATTTGGCTGCAGAGCGGGAACGACAAAAAACCATTGAACAACAGTGTCTACAATTGGGCATTGATCATTTTCTGGCGGATGTTTCTCAACCCCTAGAACAGGCCCTCACCGCGTTCTTCGTGAAGCGCGCAAAACTGCTCTAAAAGCATCCAATCCCGGCTTATCGGACAAACAACAACCGCTGTGGATTCAAATCTGCAGTGATGGCTCCATCAAAACTCAAAGAACCATTCACCCAAACCTTTTCGGGTGCGTACTTGAATGTGTGTCCTTCCAAAGGCGACCATCCACATTTATATTGCAGCGATTCTTTGGTAACTGGCTGGTGATTTTCTGACAGCATTACCATATCGGCCGCATAGCCCTCTCGCAAATACCCCCTACCCTCTATTTGATACAAAATGGCGGGGTTATGACACATTTTCTCTACCATCTTTTCGATGCTCATACGTCCTTCAGCCACATAATCCATCATCAAGGAGAGTGCGTGTTGCACCAACGGCAATCCTGACGGCGATGTGGGATAGGTATTTTGTTTTTCCTCCCACGTGTGTGGCGCATGGTCCGTAGCAATCACATCGAAACGGTCATCGAGCAAGGCTTTCCACAAGGCAGCCCTATCATCGGCCGATTTCACTGCGGGGTTGCATTTGATCAAATGTCCGAGCGTTTGATAATCCGCCGAAGAATAATGCAAGTGATGTACGCAAACCTCTGCGGTTATCCGTTTTTCAGCCAAGGGAATGTCATTGCGAAATAGATGCGTTTCCATTTCTGAGGTAATGTGCAGGATATGCAACCGTGTATTGTGTTTTTTCGCCAGTTCGATGGCAAAAGATGACGACAAATAACACGCTTCTGCATCACGAATGATGGGATGTTCACTGGGTGGAATGTTATCACCAAATTTTTCCAAGGCCTCGGCATGCCGCTGTTTCACCCGGGCTTCAGACTCGCAGTGGGTGGCGATGAGGATGGGCGAGTTGGCGAAATGACCATTCAATGCTTGTTCTTGGTCTACCAGCATGTTTCCGGTGCTGCTGCCCATAAACAATTTCACCCCACACACATTTCGTGGGTTCACGCGTTTTACCTCCTCCAAGTTATCGTTTGTGCCACCCAAATAAAACGAGTAATTCACCGCCGAAGATTGAGCACCCAACGCATATTTCTCTTCCAACAAGGCATTGGTAACCGTTTGGGGATTTACGTTGGGCATTTCCATGAATGAAGTAGTGCCTCCCAACAACGCCGCCCTGCTTTCGGTATAAATATTCGCTTTGTGGGTAAGACCTGGCTCTCTGAAATGAACCTGATCGTCGATGACTCCGGGAATCAAGTACTTTCCGTGAGCTTCATGAATTTGAACGGATCCGCTTGGGGTAATATCACGATCAATCTTGCTAATTTTACCATTTTCAACCAACAGATCTCCTTCAACGATGTTAAAATCTGTTACAATCCGGGCGTTTTTTATCAGGTGCTTAGACATAAGGCTTTACGATGGTAAAATTACAATAATCCATCAGCCCATTAGAGCAATGACATGGAAATTATCTAAGTAGGGTGAAATTCCCTCTCAGCGACCTCTTTTCGTTGTCGCATCCAATCCAATAGGCTGTGAAGACATAAACCCCTTCAGGCGCTGGCTTGCCATTGATGGTGCCATCCCAATTGATGTCCGGACTCTCCATTTCCATAATTTTCTCTCCCCAGCGATTGTAAATTTTCACATTGTAAGTAGCCCCTTTGACTTTGTATTGATTCAATGGATAGAAATCATTTCTACCGTCGTTGTTCGGGGTAAATGCATTGGGCATGTAAATGGTGGAAGGATACAAATCCTTGCGCTTCTTCATGTTGATAGAATCCGACGAAACGCAGCCCTCCACATCTTTCACCTTCACCCAATAAATACCACTGTCGTAGGCCACAATGGTTCTGGTGGTTGCCCCGGTATTCCAAATGTAGGTGATCATGTTGGCCCCTGCATCCAAAGTGGGATTTTCCGACAAACACAAGGTCGTGTCTCCGCCCAAATTCAAAGCCGGATTGGGAAACAAAGCCACAGATATGGAGTCGGTTTCCGGACAATTGTTCGAATTGAACAATTCCACTACAACCGTCCCTGGCTGAGTCAATTTGTAACTTTTTCCGATGACCTCGTTGTTCCAAACCACACGGGTTGCTCCCGCCAATGTAACCGTTAAAGTGGTGTCGATTTTATCGCAAAAACGCAGGTCTCTGCCCAATTCAAATTCGTTGGGAAAGTTCTTCAATTGAAACGTATCTCTATCTGAACACAATCCGACCGTAATTTTCAACCAATACTGACCGGGGTTGCTGATCGTAGCCACTTTTGTTGTTGCTCCGTTGCTCCAAAGTACCGAGGTAGAACCACCAACGTTGACCTTTGCATCGAAATTCACGGGTACGGAGGGACATACAATGGTATCGTTCACAACCGCTTGAATGGGGGTAAACTGACTGATAATTACAGAATCCTTGGATTTACAGAAATTCGGGGTTTCACCGATGACGTAAAATTTGCCGGGGTTTGTTGCGATGATTGTTGGGGTAGTTTCTCCCGTACTCCATGTGTATTTGGCCATTCCCGGAAGTGCCCCGATGCCCCGATTGATCTTTTCGTCGCTGCAGTAAACAGTGTCTCCATAAGCAGAAACGATGTTTCTATCTATCGTTATTTTCATCGAATCACGCCATGCACACACCTTGCTGTAAACATCCAACCAAACCCAACCTTCCTTGCCCGTACTCATGGTGTCTGTTGTAGCACCCGTACTCCACTTGTATGCTTCCGCTGGGATGTTCGATTTGAGGGATACCCTACCGCCCGGACAAATGATGGTGTCTTTGGGCAATTTGGGTTTCAAAGGCTCCACCACGGTTACATAAGCCACGAAACTGTCTACACACTTGTTTTTGTAAGCAAAAAGTTTCACCTTGAATTTTCCCGCATGAGGAAACGTAAAGGTTGGACTTGCAAAATTAGATGTGTCCTTGGTAGATGTATCCACCCCAAAATCCCAATGATAGCGCTGGGCAGAAGAACTTTTATTTTGGAATTTATACTGGTATCCACAAATGAAGGTAGGCACAAAATATGAAGCCACAACATCCACCACACAGCTTTGTACGTTGAATTGGTAATCGCGGCGCGTGGAAGATATGAGTTGCCCATTTCTGTATTCCTTCACGATAATACCGATAACAAACTGACCAATTTTGGTGGGTGTAAGCGTCAAAAACCCTGTATTTCGATCGATTACCAGCGGTGGATTCCCATCAATTTGATTCGTGTCGCGATAGCCAGACGTCCATGAAATCTGAGAAAACGGCGGTTGCTGTAAATCCCCATTCGCTCCTTGGTCGGGCCGGGGCATTGAAGACGTACCACCGGTGAATGGTCGAAACAACTCGTACACCAAACTATCTCCATCGTCATCAATGGCACTGTGATCAAATTTTAACGGGGTGTTGGTACACAAAAAATTCGGTGGAATTTCTTTAAAAACAGCCGCGTTATTTTCCTTTTTGTTAGAAAGCGTTCTGGCGTCCGGAATGTATGTCCAATAATTCGCCCCTGTCCCACCGGGATCAACCAAATTTGTTATCGTTCCATTTCTGCAGCATCGTTGAAATGAAATATAGTAACCGCCTGTTATTGGCGGCAAGGTAAACGTAACTTCATACCAATATTGATCCACACAAGCATTTGGCGCCTTTACGATGCAGTTGTAATTGGTTTTCACCACACGTTTTGGTCCCTGACGATTGATTAACTTTGGGTATCCCCCAATCATGTTTCGGGTTTGACCATTGAACACGCCGATATAAGCAGTTGCATCCGATGAGATGGCTTGGGGATTTCCATTCTGACAATCGATGTATAAATCGAGGCGGATTTTATATTGGTTGCTGCCAATGTATTTGTATGTCACCTCTCCCCCCACAATATGCGTCGCTTTTGATACAAGAACCTGCATCAAAATGAAACATAAAAAGAGTAATCGGCGCATCATTGACTCAAAAATAACACACAACTGCTCATGGTTGTTTGCATTTGACAAACAAACGACACAAAATGTGGTCTATTTCAATAACTTAAATTAAAAACAACTGTAAATCGCCTGGATTTTCGTTGTTAAAGAAAACGTGTTCTTGCAATGTAGTGGCGATGGATACACCAACAAAATCCGCTTTGATGGGATAATTTCTGTGTTCGCGTTCCGCCAAAAATGCGGTGCGAATTGTATCGAACCCTTGTTCATATAAATCCACCAAAACTTGCATGGCCGTTCCCCCAGAATGAATCACATCATCGATTAAAATAACGGGGGTTGTCAATGCGACCATATTCGGCACAACCCCTTCCCAACGGTAGTCATCGGCCACATGTAAATTTCCCAAAGACACATTGCAGTCGGGCAAGATTCGGTCTAGTTCATGATTCAGCTCCAGAGCAATGGCCATTCCGCGTTCGTTGATTGCCACAAAATACAAATCCTTTTCATCGGAAAATGCCTCGGCAATTTCGCAAGCCATTCTTTGGAAAATTAGGCGGATTTCGCTGTGTGATTTTAGAGCGGTTCTGGTCGACATATTGGTTGATAGGGTAAAATTAGGGGGTGTGTATCAAATCTCCACGATTCCGTCAAAATTTTTGCGCAAACGGCCAATGTATTTACTTTTTTGATACCATTCTCCAAGACGAACAATGTCAGGACTCACCTGTTGCTGAAACTGATAAAATTCTGATTCGAGGACTTTTTCATAGGCCACCAAATCGTTTTCAACCCCTTGCATAGCTGCCTGATTTCCTCTATCCATAGATTCTATGGAATCGCTCAAATCCATCATTTCCATCAAAAAATCTGCTGGTAGTGAATTGGGAATTGCAGGGGAATCCGACTTAACCTCTAAATAGGATTTTACCAAGGTTAAGGGATCGGTCAACCCTTTGTAATAGGCATTGGCGAGTTCAGATTTATCCATTGATGCGGGATTTTCTGCCACCAAATCAGGGTGCGTTTCTCGCTGAATGTTGAGGTATTGCTTGCGCAGCGATTTTGCATCGATGTTCAGAGTGGGCTCCAATCCATAAAATGCAAATGGATTACTCATATCAAATACCCAAAGCACGGGCAATATCAACCCAGAATGTAAAGGCAATCAATGTCAACAAGAAAACCATCCCAATGATCTGTCCGATGTAGAGTACTTTGTCAGACACAGGTCTGCGGGCAATGATTTCATAGAGTAAGAACATCACATGTCCGCCATCAAGCGCCGGAATTGGCAAGATATTCATCAAGGCCAACACCAAACTCAACATCGCAGTTAACGTCCAAAAATTCACCCAATTCCAAGTACTACCAAACATCTGGGCGATCCCAACAGGACCTGCCAGCGATTTGGTTGGATCCGTTTTGCCGGTGGCCAAGTTGCCGAGGGCTTTGGCATTGGCACCAATTAGACCAAAGGAACGACTAACGCCCAAATTCACACTCTTACCCAAGCCGTATTTCACCACTTTTTCTTTGTATTCAAACCCATAAAATGCTGGTTGGAATCCTAAGGTGGCGTCTTCCCCAATCTCTGCTTTGAGGGTACTTACTTTGTTGTTACTATCGAGCACTTCCAATGAAACGGTCTCACCCGCGTGTTTGGTGAGGAGTTCTTTGAATTCAAAAAACGACAGCACTTTTTCACCGTTGATTGCATTGATGATGTCGCCCTTCTCTAATCCCGCTTTTTCTGCGTGACTTCCGCCCATCACTTTACCAATTTTAAACAACATTCTTGGGGCGAAAAAGGGCATATCGGACTTGGCGCCTAGGAGTTCATCGAAATTCGAAGGCATCACCAAGGTGGTATCGTAGGGAACCAATGTTTCGGTTTTGGCACTGTCACCTGAAACGACCCATTTCATGCGCCTAACACCAATTTCTTTGTGGTCTGTAGTCAGGAAAGTAGGATCGCCGAACTGTGCATCCAAATTGTCTACTACCACACCATTGATACTCAGGATTTGATCGCCCGTTTTAAAACCAACGGAGCGCGCCACAGGGCCCGCATAGATTCCGCCTTGTTGGTTTACCACGGGTTGGGGTACATATTTTTCACCTTGTGAGTAGGTCAACGAGATCATGATGATGATTCCCAATATCAAATTCACTGTAACACCGCCTATCATCACAATCAATCGCTGCCAAGCGGGTTTGCTGCGAAACTCCCAAGGTTGGGGTTCAGATTTCATGTGCTCAGTATCCAAGCTCTCATCTACCATACCCGCAATTTTCACGTATCCTCCTAAGGGCAACCAGCCAATTCCGTATTCGGTATCGCCTTTTTTGAAACTAAACAATTTAAAATTCCAAGCATCGAAAAACAAGAAGAATTTTTCAATGCGAATGCCAAATGCACGGGCGGCCCAATAGTGACCAAATTCGTGCAGCGTAATCAAAATAGAGAGAGCCAGAATAAACTGTAGGGCGGTTATTAGGGTATCCATGTGTTAAAAACACAAAGATAGTTCAAAGCAATGGGCAATCTCAGGAAAATCGCGGAAAGGTTGAAATCATCCCACCAACGACTTGCGCATGGCATGGTGGGGAATTCCCACTTCCTCGAACCCCTCGCCTACAATCGAATATCCCAATGAAAGGTAAAACGGAATGGCCGAATCTCTGGCGTGCAAAACCATGGTTTCAGCCTCCTGATTCAAAGCTTCTGCCTCTGCCAAATGCACCAATTGAACGCCTACTCCTTTGCGCTGAAACTGGGGATCCACGGCAACTTGACGCATTTTCATGTCTTTACCGTGGGCCGTTAAAATCATACATCCTATGACCCAATTCCCCGATTTGGCAATTACGTGTGTGTCGTTCGCTTCCGAAGAAAATATAGACGGATCAAAAACAAGTCCCAACGGTTTGCGCAGCACTTTGTAGCGCAAGGCCAATGTCTGCAAGTAATGGACGCTCCCCCAGGGAGTGATTTCGACCACCCAGTGTTCATTTGCCATGTTGCGCGTTTATTTTTCTTGGGCTTCCGCAGCGGCCAAGGCCACCATGTTTACGATTTCTCTCACCGATGAACTATGATGCAGGATGTGCACGGATTTTTTGAATCCCAACAACACCGGACCAATGGCGTCCATATTTCCCATGCTTCTCATGATTTGATACACGGCATTACCCGAACTCAAACCACTAAAAATGAATACGTTGGCAGATTTATCACCCAATTTATTGAATGGGAATCTCTTGTTTCTCAATTCACCATCGATGGCATAAATCGGCTGCATTTCACCTTCAACCATCATCGCTGGGTGATTGGCATGCAATCGCTTTACCACATTTTGCATCATTTTGGGATACTGTCCGCCCGAGCTACCAAAATTCGAATAGGATATCAGGGCAATTCTCGGCTCAATTTGAAAAGCACGCACACGCTGATTCACCAAATTCACCATGTCATAAACGGTTTCCTCGTCCATGTCGATATTCACGGTGGTATCGGCAAAGAAAACGGGACCTGTTTTGGTCATCATGATATGCATTCCCGATACGCGACGGGTTTCTTCCACCATACCAATAACATCCAATGCGGGTTTCAATGCGATAGGATAATTGCGCGTAAGTCCGCTGATGAAAGCATCCGCTTCTCCCGTTTCCACCATCATAGAACCGTAATAATTGCGGTTGCGCATTTGGTATTCCGCTTCAAAGCAAGTAAAGCCTTTTCTACCCCGTTTTTCGAAGAGTTTGGCCCCAAAGTGTTTCAAATTTTCTTCTTGTTTGCGTGGGTCGATCATTTTCACACCGGGGATTTCGATGTTGTTGTCATCCATCATTTTTTGGATGGCCTCGGGATTTCCCAGCAAGATTGGTTCACAGATTCCATCGCGTTTGGCGATTTCTGCTGCACGCAGGATTCGAATGTGATCGGCTTCGGCAAACACCACCCGTTTGGGGGCCGTTTTCGCCTTGGTCATCAATCGGTTAACAAAATCATTGTCGATACCCAACCGCTTACGCAATTGCATATTGTAAGCCTCCCAATCGGTGATTGGCTGTCGGGCTACACCACTATCCATGGCCGCTTTGGCCACCGCTGGAGCCACCGTGGTCAACAACCTTGGATCCATGGGCTTGGGAATGATGTAGGTAGGTCCAAAACTCAGATTTCTTTCGTTGTAGGCCATCATTACACTCTCGGGCACAGGTTCTATGGCCAAATCAGCAATGGCGTGAACCGCCGCAATTTTCATGGCTTCATTGATGGCGGTAGACCGCACATCCAATGCTCCACGGAAAATGAACGGGAATCCCAACACATTGTTTACTTGGTTGGGGAAGTCGGACCGACCGGTTGCCATGATCAAATCGGGGCGTGTTGCCACGGCCAAATTATAATCAATTTCTGGGGTTGGGTTGGCCATGGCAAAAACGATGGGCTTTTCTGCCATAGAGAGAATCATATCAGGCGTTAGGATATTTCCTTTGCTCAATCCCACAAACACTTCTGCGCCTACCAAGGCCTCTTCTAGGGTATTCAAATCGCGCTTTGTGGCGAATTGCTGCTTATACTTGTCCAGGTCGGTACGATCGGCTCGCAACACACCTTTGGAATCGAGCATGACGATGTTTTCTTTGTTCGCACCCAGCGATACGAAGAGTTTGGTACAGGCGATGGCAGAGGCACCGGCCCCATTCACCACGATCCGTAAATCGCGCAAGTTTTTACCTATCAAACGAAGGGCATTGATCAAACCTGCTGCAGAAATGATGGCTGTTCCGTGTTGATCATCGTGCATGATGGGGATATTCAACGCCTCTTTCAGACGCTCTTCAATTTCAAAACTTTCAGGCGCTTTGATATCTTCAAGGTTGATACCGCCGAAGGTGGGTTCCATGGCTTTTACCGTTTCCACGAAGTGGTCTACATCCTTGCAGTTTAATTCGATGTCAAACACATCAATGTCTGCGAAAATTTTGAACAAAACCCCTTTTCCTTCCATCACCGGTTTGGAGGCTTCCGGACCGATATCGCCCAAGCCCAAAACCGCGGTACCATTGGAAATCACCGCCACCAAATTGCCTTTTGCTGTGTAATTATAAACGTCATCGACGTTCTCTGCAATGGCCAAACAAGGATCGGCCACCCCGGGCGAATAGGCCAAGGCTAAATCGAATTGTGTTTGTGTGGGTTTGGTAGAAATTACCTCAATTTTTCCTGGGCGCCCGTCGGCGTGGTAACTCAAGGCATCAAGTAGTTTTTTCTCAGACATACTACTGCAAAGATACAACTGCTAGGCGAGGACTTTTGTGAATGATTGATTCTCTTTTTAAACGACACGCATTGTCTGTCCACTTTTCAACACCCGTCACGAACGCAACCATCGTTCAAACCTAAGAATTATCTTTGCGGTATATTATGACACAGTATCGCATTGAACACGACACCATGGGCGAAGTAAAAGTCCCAGTCAACGCTTTGTGGGGCGCTCAAACAGAACGCAGCCGTAACAATTTCAAAATCGGACCTGAGGGCAGCATGCCGTTAGAAATCATCCGTGCTTTTGGGGTGTTGAAAAAGAGTGCCGCCCGCGCCAACCGCGATTTGGGTGTATTGTCTGCAGAAAAATGCGAATTAATATGCACAGTGTGTGACGAAATCATGGCTGGAAAATTGGATGCCGAGTTCCCCTTGGTTATCTGGCAAACCGGATCGGGCACCCAAAGCAACATGAATGTCAACGAGGTAATCGCCAACCGTGCCCATGTTTTGAGTGGCGGAAAGCTGGATGATGAAAAGAAAGTATTGCATCCCAACGACGATGTAAACAAGAGTCAAAGCTCAAATGACACGTTCCCCACTGCCATGAGCATTGCGGTTTTCAAGCAAGTGGTCGATTATACATTGCCCGGCATTCAGGCAATGAAAACCACGTTGAAACACAAAGCCCGTGAATTTGAGAATATTGTAAAAATTGGTCGCACCCACTTCATGGATGCGACGCCATTGACATTGGGACAAGAATTCAGCGCCTATGTACAACAATTGGATAATGGCGTAAATGCCATCAACCGTGCTTTGCCCGTGGCTGCTGAGTTGGCTTTGGGAGGAACGGCCGTTGGTACTGGCTTGAACACCCCCAAAGGATATTCTGAATTGGTGGCCAAATACATCGCCGAAGAAACCGCGCTTCCCTTTGTAACGGCCCCCAACAAATTTGAGGCTTTGGCCGCCCATGATGCGATGGTAGAATTGCATGGTGCCATCAAGCGTACTGCCATGAGTTGCTTCAAAATCGCCAACGATATACGTATGTTGAGTTCTGGTCCAAGAAGCGGTATTGGCGAAATCATGATTCCGGAAAATGAGCCCGGTTCATCCATCATGCCAGGAAAAGTAAACCCTACCCAACCCGAAGCACTCACAATGGTTTGCGCCCAGATTTTGGGCAATGATGTAGCCATTTCATTTGCGGCATCTCAAGGACATTTTGAGTTGAACGTATTCAAACCTGTCATTGCCTCCAACATGCTACAAAGTGCGCGTTTGTTGGGCCAAGCTTGTTTGTCATTCAATGACAATTGTGCTATCGGTATTGAGCCCAATCACGACAATATCCAACGTTTGGTTGACCAAAGTTTGATGTTGGTGACTGCATTAAACACCCACATTGGCTACGAAAATGCGGCCAAAATCGCTAAGAAAGCCCACAAAGAAAACACCACATTGAAAGAGGCCGCTTTGGCACTTGGACTATTAACGGAAGAACAATTCAACGAATGGGTTCGTCCTGAGTTGATGGTTGGCAACCCCAAAGAAGTCATCAAATAAAGGATGTTTATACTATCCAAAGAGAAGAAACTGCTGCTCACCCAACCGGTGGTCATGGGCATTCTCAATGCTACACCGGATTCGTTTTATAGCAAAAGTCGGATGGAATCTGTACAGCAAGCCGTTGACGCTGCAGGTGCTATGCTTGAGGCCGGTGCTTCGATCATCGATATTGGCGGTCAGAGCACCCGACCTGGCAGTGAGCGAGTGAGTTTTGCGGAAGAATTGGACCGGGTTTCGCCGGTTGTTCGGGCGGTTCGACAGGCATTCCCACACAGTTGGCTCAGTGTTGATACTTATTACAGTTCTGTGGCGTTGGCTTGCATTGGCTTGGGTATAGACATGATCAACGACATCGCCGCTGGGGATGATGACCCGAAAATGTTCAAAACGATTATCGACAATGAAATCGCCTATGTGGCGATGCACAAAAAGGGCAATCCCAGCACCATGCAAGAGAACCCGCATTACGATGATTTGATGGGCGAAATTTTGGGGTATTTCCAAGCCAAAAAATCGGACTACAAAAAACATGATTTCGCCAATTGGATAATCGACCCTGGCTTTGGATTTGGCAAAACCACCGAACAAAACTTTGAACTGCTGAATCAATTGCAGAAATTCAGGCAATTCAACAAGCCCTTAATGGTGGGAATTTCTCGCAAGGGGATGATTTGGAAAACCTTGAATGGCAGCCCTGAGAGCGCTTTGAATGGAACCACGGCCCTGCACATGGCGGCATTGGATCGCGGGGCGAATATTCTGCGGGTTCATGACGTGAAAGAAGCCAAAGAGTGCATCGATTTGTTTTTGGCTTTGAAAGCATAATCGGTGTAACTTTGCGTCATGTCTGGAATGATTGCACCTTCTATTTTATCTGCCGATTTCGGCAAACTGTACGATGAGATTGACATGATCAATAACAGCGAGGCCGATTGGTTTCACGTAGATGTCATGGACGGGGTATTTGTGCCCAATATTTCTTTTGGATTTCCAGTCATGAAGCCCTTGGTGGCCCGGGCGCAAAAACCATTGGATGTGCATCTAATGATCGTTGACCCCGACCGCTACACAAAGGCCTTTGCCGATGCCGGCGCCCATGTACTCACCGTTCACGTTGAGGCTTGCACCCATTTGCATCGCACCCTCACCAACATCAAAAACCACAACATGAAAGCCGGGGTGGCCATCAATCCCCACACGCCTGTAGAGTCAATCAAAGAGGTGTTGCACTTGTGCGACGTGGTTTGCCTGATGAGCGTGAACCCAGGATTTGGGGGACAATCATTCATCGAAAGAACCTATCAAAAAGTGAAAGACTTGAAAGCCATGATTTTGGCTGAAGGCACCCAGACCCTTATTGAAATCGATGGTGGGGTTGTTTTGGGCAATGCCAAATTACTGACCGATGCCGGCGCAGATGTTTTGGTTGCGGGAAACACCGTTTTTGGCAGTCAAAATCCTACCCAAACCATCGCGGATCTTAAACAACTCATCAAATAACGCCGAACTTTTTGCGTTACCTATTTGCGTGAAAAAAACCCTGCTACTCTCTCTGCTTTTGGGCATCACTTTGTGGGTGGGCGCTCAATCGACGGTATCCAAGGGTAGAATTGTCCGTCAACAAGGCAATGGCTTTGTTGGGGTTGGCAATGTGAAAGTGCGACTTTCCGATGATGCACAAATTGGTGTTAGCGACTCATCGGGCTATTTTACCGCCAGTGAGCCCCTGTATGAGGGCGATAAAATCTTTGGATATCTGCGCGGTGAAAAAGTTTTTGGATTTTCCTGGATTGAGGAAAAAAGTGGGATTACGTTAATTACTGTCGGACAAGGGTTGGATTTAATTGGTGAAGTTCGAATCAGAATCAACCGAGGAGGTCCATTTTTGGAGGAAATCAAGCCCCAAAAATTGCAACTTAACCCGGCTATCGGCGGGGGTATTGAATCTTTGATTAAAACCTTCATCGGAGTTACTTCGGGCAATGAAATGTCGTCGCAGTTCACCGTAAGGGGTGGGAATTACGATGAAAACCTGATTTACGTGAATGATGTTGAAATACTGCGACCACAATTGATCAGTTCGGGTCAGCAGGAAGGTCTTAGCTTCATCAACCCTGACTTAGTGAACGCGGTAAAATTCAGCGCCGGTGGTTTTGGGTCTCAATATGGCGATAAGATGAGTTCTGTGTTGGACGTAGACTACATCCGACCCGATAGTTTCAAGGCCTCTGTAACGCTGGGAACCATGCTCAACAGCGCCATGATCAGTGGCAAAAAAGGCAGATTTTCGGGGTTTTTGGGATTGCGAAATTTCAATAACGGACTCATTACCAAGTCGTTGGATGTTAGCGGGAACTATTCTATGCAATTTTCGGATGTGCAAAGTCTCCTGTCATACAAGTTATCCAGACACTGGCATATCGAATTCCTAGGTAATTTGGCCAGCAACGCCTACCAATTGAATCCAACGAGCAGAACCAGCACCTTTGGAACCATACAGAATGCGTATAGTTTAAATGTTGGCATGGCGGGACAAGAAGCGCTGAATTATTTGTATGGCATGGGGAACATCAATATCAAATTCAAACCCACCGTTCGAAGTGAATTTCAGTGGATGTTGAATCACACAGCCATCGCGGAGGAAGAGATTTTTGATGTGGAAGGCGCTTATTTTTTAAGTCAGCTCGATAGAGACTTATCGTCCAAAACCTACGGAAAACCCCTGAAAACATTGGGTTACGGTTATTACATCGACCATGGTAGAAACCGCATGCAATCGGGCGTCACCCAATTTGCGCATTTGGGAAGAATTGGAAAAAGCACCGATGCATTTTCATGGCATTATAGTCTGCGGGCGAATAAGGAAACGGTGAACGACAAAATTGCCGAATGGTACTACAACGATAGCGCCGAATACAATTTGAGTCCGTGGGGTGCGTCGCAGGACACGATTCTTTTCGACAATTATATCAAAGCGAGAAACCAAATCAGCACCTTGAGATTGAAAGGCAATTGGGGTGCGCAATGGCGGCTCAGCAAGCGCGAACAAATTTGGCTCAACGCGGGTATTCGAGGCCAATATTGGAATCTAAACAAGGAAATGGTTGTGATGCCCAGACTGTCTGTGAGCTGGGAACCCAATAAGAACTACAATGAAAGACAGCGGATCGATAGTCTCAAACGGGCGGATGTCTTGTGGAAATTTGCCTTGGGCGCATACCATCAACCGGGGTTTTATCGGGAATTGCGGGGATTTGATGGCGTTTTGAATAAAGCATTGCTTTCGCAAAAAAGTTATCATGCCGTGGGTGGATATGAGCGATACATTTATGCCGGTACCCGAAAATTCAAATACACCTCGGAAGCCTATTTTAAGTTGTATCAGGATTTGGTTCCCTATCTGTTCGACAATATTCGTATTCGTTATTATGCGCAGAATTCAGCCCACGGGTATGCTTGGGGCGTTGACCAGCGATTGTATGGGGAATTTTCTGATGGGTTGGAAAGTTGGTTTACATTAGGAATCATGCAAACCAAGGAGAAAATCACCTATTTCAATCAGGAGCAACAAACGGAGGTAACCACCGATTATCTCAGGCGCCCAACCGATAGAAGGGTGAATCTTGGGGTGGTCTTTCAAGATCAAATGCCCAACAACCCCAGTTTGCGGGTCAATCTCAGTATGAACATTGGTACAGCCATCCCCTACTACCTCGATGGTCAGGCGCGCTACACCACAACACCCAATGTGATTCCTCCCTACCGACGTGTGGACATTGGCTTTAGTAAGATATTCAACACCAAGAAATACCCATGGCTCGGTCGATTTGGCCTGAAAAACGCTTGGTTGAGCGCCGACATTTTCAATTTATTGGCCATCAACAACGTGATCGGTTACAGTTGGGTCAAAGACCTTCAAAACAACCGATACGGGGTGCCCGACTACCTCACTGGCAGGCGGTTGAATATACGTTTTTACGGCAGTTTCTGAAGGTTAGTTACCACCGCCGGGGGTAATTCCACCGGGCGAAATTCCGCCTGAAGTTCCTGTGCCTGTTGGTGCAGAACTACCGGCAGCCGCTTTTTCTTCTTCGCACTTGGCCAATCGCACTTTCAAATCATTGATCTGCGTTTGCGCCGTTTTCAGTTGAGCTTGCAACGTGCTGATATCGGCATTTTTGCCTTTCAGTTGGTCTTGCAACGATTTAATCAATGCATCCTTCTCGTCGATGGATTCTTGGCAGGCTTCCAGACTTTTCTTCCCAGCGGCAACCTCCCCATTCAACTCGGTGATGGTAATTTTCAACTTCGCGATTTCGGCTTTCAACGCATCCATGCCAGAGGCATCAGAACTTCCAGCAGCCAATTTATCCTCACAGGCCTTGAGTTTATCTTTCAACGATTTGGCCGATTTAAGACAATCTTGGTATTCCGCCATCAGGGCATCGTAGGCATTCTTTGCGATGCCCAAATCCAACAAGGCTTGGTTCAAAGAATCGCGGGTTTTGCTGCAATCCGATCCACTGTTTGTATTTGCCAACTTCAGTTTATCTTCCAATTCAGTTACTTTTTTCTTGGTTGCATCCAATTCCGCCAACAAGGCTGCTTTGGCTTTATCACACGCATCGGCTTTGGCTTGGGCATCCTTGGCTTTGGCTTGTTCCGCTGCCAATTGGGCTTTTAAGGTCTCCAATGATTTATTGCAGCTCAGCAAGTCATTGGTCAATTGAGCGGTTTTCAATTTCTCTGCGGCCAACAATTTCTCCAATTCTGCAATTTTGTTTTTGTATGGTGTGCAGTCTTCCCCATTAGATACCGCCCTCAAACGATCATTATCGGCCCGAAGTCTTTCGTTTTCCGCTTTGATACGATCATTTTCGGCTTTTAATCGATCCAAGTCCGCTTTACACTTATCACTTTCCAACTTCAATTTTGCCAATTCCGCTTCACAGTTCCTGTTCTTATTCACCACAGAGGCTTCGCGGGCTTCAATGGCGGTCAACCGATTTTTTAAGTCTGTTTCGCGTTTCTGACAATCATTCAACGATTGCTGCAATGCTACATTGTTGCCGGTAGTATTCACAGTTTTCGTTACGATTACGGTATCCCGCTTTACGATGGTTTTAACTTCTGTCTTTAAGATGGTATCGTGTTTGATAATGGTATCGCGTTGAATGATGGTATCGCGTTTATCAAAATCATCGGTCTCCAGATCCACAATACTATCCATTACGGCTATGGTAGTATCCGTATTGAAATCATCGGCATAATCATAAATAGTTTTGGAACAATTTCCCAATTTGCTGCGGAACCCGATATAAAAATTGGCGCCATTGGTGCCTGAATTACCCAAAAAACGGCCCAAACCTGCCAAATTGTTGCTTCCCACAACCAAAGGGCCTATACGCAAATAAGCCCCAACATTCAACTGCTGATAATCGCGGATGATGGTGATGGGGAAACCGTATTCAAATCGTTCTTCTTGTCTCCGGGGCACAAAACTGATGGTTGATGTCCTACGCAAACCTGGCATATCCAAAGGTTTTAAATTTTGCGTCCAATAAGCCCCCAAATGCCATTTATTGAAACGATAATCCCATTGAACGTTCAATGCCATGGGCGTGTAAGAGGTAAAATTCGATTTTGGGTTGGCACCCAATGATGAAGCCGCCGCACCCATTTGATCGAAATGATTCAATGAAGATTCGTTGGCACTGTAGAGTTGCTGAATGGCAAAAATGGAATCCGCGGTGTAGTTGACATTGGTTGCAGACACAGCATAGGCACTGCCATCGTATTGAATAAACCCTACATCGTTCAAGCTTGCGCCAAACTTCCAACGATAAGTTCGGTTCAATTGCTGATCACATTCAGAAATACCGCTGTAAGTTCTTTCTGCCCCAGGGCGGTATTCATACATAAAGCCTAAGTCAATGCCCGTGCCGATGCCCGACATCAAATCAAATTTCAAACCCAATGGCCGCACCATGGTATTTGAGGCAGATGTTTGATCGGTGTAATGATAGGTGGCCATGATGTCTTGAATCAAGAAAGCATTGTTGCCATTGTATTTCACATTCAATTGACTTGAAGCCAAATGGGCAGCCCCCATCCCCACAAGGATTTTTCCGGTTACGCCCCATTTCAATGCACGCACTCCGCGTTTGGCGTCGGCATCACCTACATATGACCCAAACGACATATACCACTCTTGGTATTTTTCGGTGTTGAATGCCGTTTTAGAATTTTGTGAAATGGTATTGCCTAGCACACCATCCCATGCGCCCCGGCCTTGCTGCAGCAACCTTCCCAATTGCGGATTTACCCCTGAGAAATTAAATCCCGACACCCCTTTCACCCCTATTCCTACACCCACGCTGTTGTCTGCCATTACATACAACGACGGACCGTAAGTTTCGTTCAAGTAATTCAGGTTCCACACGGCATCCTGAGTAGATGGAACCCAGGATTGATCCATCTTGAGGCTACTTGGTCGCCTGCGCCAACCCGATTCATTGGCAAAGTTGCTTTGTATGTCGAGAGAGGTACCCCACCAATTAAAATACACGCGGTTTTTATACTCGCTCGCCACCATCGCAGGGTTCATACTCACCGCATAGGGTGTATTGTAATCACTGATGACCATTCCCAGGGGTTGCTGGGCTTGGATAAATGAAGCAAATGCGAATACACTTACAGTAAGAAGCAATGGGCGAAGTGACAGTTTCATGATTGATTTTTAACGATGAAAACAAATATGTGGCCAAAGTTAAGACCTAACCCCTTTAGATTTTCATCCCACTTTGCAGACGATTAAACGAAACAGGGTTTGATGAACCCGATGCTTTCTTAACTTTGTACACTGCCCATGAAAACATTTGCCAAATATTTCATAACACTTCTTGGAGGATTTGCCTTAGGAATTATCGCCATCGGATTGTTCGTTTCATCTTTATTTTCCGGTTTTGAAACAAATTTCGGCGAGAAAAAGGCCCCAGAACTTACAGAGGCGGGATTGCTATACCTCAAAATTGAGGGGGATGTTGCCGAGCGCAACAGCAGCGATCCATTGAGCGATATCCTACAAGCCAGCGAAGAATCTGATCCAACTTTGGGTTTAAACCAGATCATGAATGGTTTGAAAAAGGCAGAAAAAGACCCCAATGTCAAAGGCATTTTGTTGGATTGCGGTGGCTACATGGGCGGAATGGCTACGGCAGAAGAGATTCGACAAGCATTGATTCAGTTTCAGAAAAGCGGCAAACCCATTGTTTCCTACAGCGGCCTCTACACCGAGTTGGGCTACTACATTGCCTCAGCTGCCAAAACAGTGAGTTGCAATCCCAAAGGCATGTTGGAATTTGATGGCATTTCTTCCAAAATTGTCATGTACAAAGGCCTGTTCGATAAACTCGGCGTTGATTTCCAAGTATTCAAGGTAGGCAAATACAAGAGTGCCGTTGAGCCTTTCATCCAAACGAGCATGTCCGATGAAAATCGACAGCAAATCACCCAGTACATCGAATCCTTGTACCGTTATCAGCTTTCGGAAATCGCTACTTCCCGAAAAATCCCCGTGGACACCCTGTGGAACATCGCCATGCATGCCCAAGCCCAACTGCCAAAAAATGCTTTGCAACTGCAGTTGTTCGATAAATTACTTTACGAAACCGAAGCGAAAGAGACCCTTGTTTCGGCCTACAAACTCAAGGGAAGTAAAACGCCTTGGCACTCCTTCTATGAGTACGCCAAAGACGCCGACCCCTATGCGTTCAGCGAAAATAAAATTGCGGTTATTTATGCCGTGGGCGACATCCTTCCGGGCAAACAAAACCCCAACAACCAAATTGGCAGTGCAACGTTCATCAAAAACTTGAAATTGGCACAAAATGATGCCGATGTAAAAGCCATTGTCATTCGCATCAACTCTCCAGGTGGAAGTGCTTTTGCTTCTGATGAAATTGCCCATGAAATTGTAAACTGTAAAAAGATCAAGCCGGTCATTGTCTCATTTGGTGATGTTTCAGCCAGCGGCGGTTACTACATGGGCTGTGTGGGCGACAGTATTTTTGCTTTGCCCAATACCATTACTGGGTCGATTGGTGTTTTTGCCCTGCTCCCCAACACGCAAGAATTGTTTGGCGACAAATTGGGTTTGAAATATGAAACGGTAGAGTTGGGCGATATCTCAGCAGGCTGGCGCCCTGATCGCGCGTTAAACGAAAAAGAACAGGCCATGATGCAAACCATGATCAACAGCATTTACGATGATTTTATTGGCACCGTGGCGATGGGACGTAAAATGAGTCGCGAACAGGTGGCCGCATTGGCGGAAGGACGGGTTTATTCGGCCATAGATGCCAAAAAGCTGGGACTCATCGATGGATTTGGCGGTTTGGACAGGGCCATTTTATCTGCCTCGAGAAAATCAAAAACCTCTACTTATCGGGTGGTTTATTACCCAGAAGAAAAAGATTGGATATCCTCTTTGTTCAACAAAGAAGAGATGGCGCAAAGTCAATGGAATGCGGCTTCAAAGGCCAGCGGACTGCCGGTAAACACAATTCGGGAAGCCCAAAAAATTCAGCATTTGATCGGTCCTCAGTACCTACTCCCTTGGTCGGTGAAATTGCATTGATCGTCGAATCGAACCAAGCACGGAAACTTTTAACACAGAAATAGTTTCCTATGTGACTTTCGCATTGTACTTTTGCGGCAATTTATGGAATTGGTGAGCCGTGTACAATCGACAGCCGAGCGCTTGTTCAGCCGTTTTGGTGTGAAAAGCGTTACGATGGATGACGTAGCCAAGGAGATTTCGATTTCGAAAAAAACGCTGTACAAGTGTTTCCGCGACAAAGAAAGTTTGGTTCTTTCAACGGTTGAGTCGCACCTGCGCGAGAACGAAGCGGCCATTGAGAAAATCATCAACACCGAGCCAAACGCCATTGAACAATTTCATTTGATCACGATGTACTTGATGAGCAACCAGCGGAAGATGAGTCCATCGATGCTGTACGACCTCAAAAAGTACCATCCCAAGAGTTTTGAATTGCTTGAAAAGCATCGCAGTAAAAACATCGTAAGACATTTGTTGTTTAACATGGAGTTGGGACAGAAATCGGGATTATACCACCACGATTTTCACCCTGAAATCATCGCTCGATCCTTTTCTATGTTGTCGTTCCAGGTATTCGACAACGAGGAATTGAACAGTTTGAATGCCTCTCAAGACGACATACTCATTGAAATAATCAAATATCATCTTCGATCGATCAGCACACCGAAAGGAATCGACACAATCAATGCCATCAACTGGAAAATTAATTCTTTGTAACACCACAATGAAACGCATCATCATAATCGCCATCTGTTTTGGATCTTTGGTCGCCACGGCCCAAGACACCAAAAAATTCAGTTTTAGTGAGGCCATCACTTTTGCTGAACAGAACAACACCACCTACAAAAACGCCCAATTGGACGTTAACATCGCCAAGGAAACGGTGAAGCAAACAACATCTTACGGTTTGCCACAGGTCAGCGCATCGGCTGGCTACCAGCAGTACTTGACCATTCCTGGAAACTGGGTAAACAACTTTACCAAGACGCCTGGCTCAACCGCACCAGATTTCATCTTTTTGCGTTTTCAACAGGAATTTGCCAGCAGTGCCAGTTTAAGCGTCAGCCAATTGTTGTTTGATGGCACTTATTTCGTGGGATTGGAAGCAACCAAGGCGTTCATGGGCATGGGTGAATTGCTGAAAGCCAAATCGCTGAAAGACCTTCAGTTGAATGTTGCCAAGGCCTACGTTACGGCCGTTTCTACCCAAAAGAATCTCGATGTGATTGAAGCCAATATTCAATTGTTAGAAAAAAGTGCTTTTGAGGTAAAAGAGTTGAACAAAGAAGGATTTGTTGAGTCTTTGGATGTTGACCGTTTAAACTACACCTTGAGCAATTTGTATTTGCAGCGTGAAAAATTGCAAAACGCCATCATCATCACCAAAAACGCCTTGAAAATTCACTTGGCGTTACCCATGACCACCGAGTTGGAATTAACCGATAACCTCGAGCAATTGGAAACCTATTTGAATGTGAGTGGCTTGGATGTGAATGGTTTCGCACCTGCGCAGCGAATTGAGCACCGTATTTTGGATCAGAGTATTACGTTGGGTCAGCTCGACAACAAACGCTACAAGGCTTCTGCCATGCCCTCTTTGGTGGGATTTTATCAGGTTCAACGAAGCACTTTGCGCAGCGAGTTTAACTTCTTCCAAAGCAACCTACCGGATAACAACGAGTGGGTGCCCTCTTCCATGTACGGTTTGAATTTGCGCGTTCCCATTTTCGCAGGTGGGTTGACGCGTTCAAAGTTGTCGGAAACCAACATCAAAATCGAAAAAGCCAAGAACGACATGGCCAACTTCGATCGTTATGCTGAATTCGAGTTCAACAACGCCAAAAACGGTTACACGGTGAACATGAAGCAAGCCGAAAATCAAAAAGCCAACTTGGCTTTGGCACAGCGTATTTATGACAAAGCGTCTTTAAAATACAAAGAAGGTGTTGGAAGCGCCCTTGAAATGATTCAAGCGGAAACGGAATTGCGCACCGCTAACAACAACTACATGAATGCCGTTTACGATTTAGTTATCTCTAAAATAGAACTTCAACACGCCACTGGCACCCCCATTAAATAATCCATCCATGAAACGTTATATAGTATCGATGAGTTTAGTTGCAGCCCTCTTGATGTCGGCCTGCAGTGAAAAAACCAACACTCCTGAAGCCAAAAAGGCCAAATTGGAGTCTCTGAAAAAAGAAATCGCTCAGTTGCAATCTGAAGCGAACAAATTAGAAAAAGAATTGAATGCTGGTGCTGCAGCAGACATGGGTAAAACCGTGGAAGTGGCCACTGTAAAAAAAGGCTTGTTCCAAAGTTTCATCGCCATCGAAGGTGTGGCCGATGCCAACGAAAGTACCATTGCTACTCCAAAAGTTCCAGGCACAGTGATTCGTGTGATGGTTCAGCCTGGAGCCCAAGTAACTGCAGGACAAGTGCTTGCTCAGTTAGATAACACGGCCATTTCACAAGGCAAAAATGAATTGAACCAGCAATTGGCGTTTGTTACCACGTTGTTTGAAAAGCAAAAACGTTTGTGGGAAAAAGGCGTGGGCACAGAAGTGCAGTACCTATCTGCCAAAAACCAAAAGGAAGCCTTGGAGAAAAGCCTTCGCACGTTGGACGCCCAAATCGACATGTACAACATCAAAGCGCCCATTTCAGGTACTTTGGAAAGTGCTGATGCGAAGGTAGGTCAAGCCGTTGCCCCTGGCATGCCTCTGTTCCGTGTAGTAAACATGGCCAACATCAAAGTGAAAGCGGATGCGGCTGAATCGCACTCCAAGAAAATCAAAGCCGGCGATCAAATTAGAATTTATTTCCCCGATTTGAAGTTGGAAATCGATAGCCGCATCTCGTTTGCTGCAAAATACATCGACCCATTGAACCGCACTTTCCGCGTTGAGACCAAATTGCCAAAGGTGGAAAACTTGAAGCCCAACATGATCGCCAAATTGAAAATCGTGGACTACGAGAACAAATCGGCCATCGCGGTGAACTCAAACAGCGTTCAAACGACAGAATCTGGCAGTTACGTCATTGTAGCCAAATCTATAGCCGGCAAAAACGGCAGCAACAACTTTGTGGCTGAGCGCAGAAAAGTAACCGTGGGTAAATCCAGCGAAGGTTTGACAGAAATTTTGACCGGTTTGAATGAAGGCGACCTTGTAATCACTGCGGGTTACCAAGAATTGAACGAGGGTCAAGCCATTTCTGGCGAATGGATGAAAGGCAATTAATTTTCAACCATGAGCAAATTCAATTTTAAAGAATTCGGTCCCACCAGTTGGAGTATCGACAACAAAACAAGCATATATATCCTGTCGATCTTTATCAGTATCGCCGGTATATTCTCTTACAATGCGCTGCCGAAGGAGCAATTCCCCGACATCGTAATCCCTACGATCATCGTACAAACGGTGTATCCGGGTTCATCGCCAAAAGACATTGAAAACTTGATCACAAAACCCTTGGAGAAGAAGATCAAGTCGGTGAGTGGCGTAAAAAAACTCAAAAGCAATTCCATCCAGGATTTCAGCATCATCACGGTGGAATTCGACACGGATGTAAAAGTGGACCAGGCCAAGCAGAAGGTGAAGGATCAGGTCGATAAGGCGAAGAGTGATCTTCCCAGCGATTTGAAAACCGACCCCATTGTTCAGGAGATCAATTTCTCCGACATGCCGGTTTTGTACATCAATATCAGTGGCGACATCGATTTGCCCTCATTGAAGCGATATGCGGAGATGGCCAAGGATAAGATTGAGAGTTTGCCCAGCATTACCCGTGTTGACATTGTGGGTGCGTTGGATCGCGAGTTGCAAGTAAACTTGGATTTGACTGCCATGGCTACATCTGGCCTCACCATAGACGATGTTACCCGTGCCATTCAGTACGAGAACATGCGTATTTCTGGTGGCAACATTGACGTAGACAAAATGCAGCGCTCGTTGAGTGTGAGTGGTGAATTCCGCAGCAAAGAGGAAATTGAAAACGTGGTAATTCGTTCAGGAACGGGTGCTACGTTGTATTTGCGCGATGTGGCTGAGGTAGTAGATGGCTACAAAGAAAAAGAGAGCTATGCCCGATTGGAAGGCAAAAACGTAATCACTTTGAACGTGGTAAAACGCGCCGGTGAAAACTTGATTGAAGCCAGCGATAAATGCCATGAAATTGTAAAGGAATTGCAAGACAATGGCAGCTACCCCAAAGAGATGGAGGTTGTATTCACAGGCGACCAATCGGTAAAAACGCGCACCACGGTGCATGATTTGATCAATACCATCATCATTGGATTCATTTTGGTTACTGTGATTTTGATGTTCTTCATGGGCGCCACGAATGCCATTTTCGTGGGATTGTCGGTTCCCCTGAGTTGCTTTATCGCCTTCTTGGTGATGCCTACCATCGGATTCAGTTTGAACATGATTGTATTGTTCGCATTCTTGTTGGCATTGGGGATTGTGGTAGACGACGCGATTGTGGTTATTGAAAACACACACCGCATTTTCCACAAGGAGCGTTTACCCATCAAAGAGGCTGCTAAAAAGGCCGCCGGTGAGGTATTTATGCCCGTATTGTCTGGTACCATGACTACCCTGGCGCCATTCATTCCTTTGGCTTTCTGGAAAGGCATCGTGGGTAAATTCATGTTCTTCTTGCCCGTAACTTTGATCATCACTTTGTTGGCTTCTTTGTTGGTTGCCTACATCATCAACCCCGTTTTTGCGGTAGACTTTATGGAGGATGAGCATGCCGAGGAAGACCATGCAAAAACCGCTCGTTCGGTAAAGCGCACCACCCTTGTATTGGGCATCGTTGCCATCTTGGGATACTTGTTGGGTGGATTTGGAACCGGAAACTTTGTGGTAACCTTGTTGGGTGTTTACTTATTACACCACTATTGGTTGCGTCATGTGATTGTGGTTTTCCAGACCAAAACTTGGCCTGGCGTTCAAAATGCCTACGAGCGGGTTGCGCGATATTTGTTGGAAGGCAGCAGACCTCGCAAAACCATTTTTGCCACCATTGCCTTGTTGATCCTCTCGTTTGTGGTTACAGCCATTCGCAAACCCGGTGTGGTATTTTTCCCTCAGGCCGATCCAAACTTCACCTATGTGTATTTGACCCTGCCAACCGGAACCAATGCGAAACATACCGACAGTATCCTTAAAATTGCGGAAAAGCGGGTGTTTAAAGCCATCGGACAGAACAATCCATTGGTAGAAAGTGTGATTTCAAACGTGGCTGTGGGGGCTACAGATCCCAACAGTGGTGACAGAACAACCGCGAGCAACAAAGGTAAAATCACCGTGGCTTATGTAGAGTTTGAAAAACGCGAAGGCGGCAGCACGATGGCATTGTTGAAGAAAATCCGCGAGAGTATCGGCACCATTGCCGGTGCGGAAATCGTGGTGGAACAGGAAAGAAACGGTCCGCCAGTAGGTAAAGCCGTGAACATTGAAATCCGTGGCGATGAATTTGAATCGCTCGTGAGCACAGCAACCAAGTTGAAAATCTTTTTGGACAACAAGAAAATTGCCGGCGTTGAGGAGTTGAAAACGGATTTCATCAGTTCCAAACCCGAGATCATCATCAAAATCGACCGTGAACGCGCCAACCGTTTTGGCATCAGCACGGCACAGATTGGAATGGCTTTGCGCGGCAGTATTTATGGTACAGAAGCCAGCAAATTTAAGGATGACAACGACGACTACCCCATCATGGTTCGTGTGAAGAAAGTAGACGCAAACAATTTGAATGCTTTGTTAAACATGAGAATCACCTACCGTGACATGGTTGCGGGTGGCATGATCCGTCAGGTACCGTTGAGTTCGGTAGCATCTGCTGAATACTCGAACACCTATGGCGGCATCAACCGAATGAACCAAAAGCGGGTGATTACTTTGGCAAGTAACGTATTGGCCGGATATCAACCCAACGAGGTGGTGTCGCAGGTGAATGCTGCCATTGAATCGTTCGACAAACCTTCAGACATTCAGGTAATCATGACCGGTGAGCAAGAGCAGCAAGCTGAAACCGGCGCCTTCTTGGGTAACGCGATGTTGGTTTCCTTGGCCTTGATTCTGATCATTTTGGTGACGCAGTTCAACTCAATCAGTAAACCCTTGTTGATTTTAAGTGAAATTTTCTTGTCGCTCATCGGCGTACTCCTCGGTTTCGCCATTTTCAACAAAGATTTCTCGGTGGTAATGACCGGCATCGGGATTGTTGCACTGGTGGGTATCGTGGTTCGAAACGGTATATTGTTGGTGGAATTCACTGATTTGTTGCGCGAACAAGGGGCAACGTTAAAATCCGCGATCATTGAAGCCGGCAGAACCCGTATGACGCCTGTGTTGCTGACTGCATCGGCCACCATTTTGGGACTTGTGCCTTTGGCTGTAGGTTTGAACATGGACTTCGCTACCCTATTCTCTGAGTTAAACCCACACATTTACTTCGGGGGCGACAACGTGGCTTTCTGGGGTCCTTTGAGCTGGACGATGATTTATGGTTTGGGCTTTGCGACATTCTTGACTTTGATTTTGGTTCCATGCATGTACTACTTGAATGAAAAATTCAAAGCCCGTGTATACGGATGGATGGGCCGGCACTACGATCCCGACACCATGATGCGTCCGGAAGCCAAGAAGTAACACCTATTATTTTTGATTTGAACACAAGGGGACGGGCGACCGTCCCCTTGTTGTTTATAGACCTGAATGAAAGGATTGCTGACCATTGAGGGATTGTAGGCGTTGATTATTGGGGAAGCGTTTGGAGCAAAAAAAAGGCGCCCGCAGGGCGCCTTTTTTAACGGTCTATTTCAATTCCTTATTCTAAGGTGAAGTTGTTTTTCTGACGCATCAATCCGCGTGTCCACAACTCTGCAGTGTATTTTCCTTTCATCAATTTGCCGGTCAGCAAACCTTTTTCAGGGAAGCTCCACTTCACCTTCTGCAACGCACCATCAAACTGAATGGTGTTTTTCAAGCTGGTTACTTTGCTCTTATCGGTCAATTTGGTGTTGGTGGTTGACATGACCCCACCGTTAGGATCGATGATGCGAATGATCACTTCTTCCTCCAATGGCTCAATAACCATCGGATTTTCCAATACATCAAAGGTTACACGAATTTTCTCAACGCTCTTGGCTTTCATGGTCTCAGAAATGATACCTTTCTTGTCGTATAACCCTGCAACCAACAAAGCACCAAATTGAGGGCGTGCACCTTTATCCAAACGATCTTTCAATTCTACATTTTCTGATTCCAAGGTAGCAGAACGATCTTTTTCAGCATTCAATTGAGTCATATAGTCGTTTTTCTCTTTGGTTAAAGACTCTATCAACGCCATCAACTCAGCCACTTTGGCTTTGGCTTCTTCCAATTGCTTTCTCAAATCTTCCACATTCGCATCGCTGCCTTTACCTGTTTTACCAGATTTAGCCGCTTTGCGCGATTCCTTGGTCGATGTTTTACCACCGGCAGAAGCGGTTGAAGTACCTTCACCTGAGATTCCACTGGCAATTTCGCGACGCAAGCGATAGATCTCTTGCATAGCAGCAATCACCCTTGGATTTTTATCACCCTCCAATTCTTCCACTTTCAATACCAAAGTTTGGTTTTCGTTTTGGAAAGTTTGAATCACGTTGTTCAGTGAATCTTCCATTTTGTTTAACACATCTTGCAAAGAATCTTTTGACTTCATTACAGCCATTTTGTTTTGCAATTCTTTGTCGCTCTCCATTTTGTTGATATACAAAAAAGTATTGCTTCCCAATGAAGCCAACAACAAAATCACGAGCACTGCGGTTAATGCGGTTCTGTTCATACAATAACAAAGGTAAAAAATTATTCAATAATCCACACCTTTTCAACGACTCGCTTTATCGCAAAGTCCCGTTTACAAACTTTTGCAATTCAAAAGGTGACATATTTATATCAATCAATCGCTGCTTTGGATCCAACAAAAACAACTGAGGCATTGTTTGAAGTTTCAGTATTTCAGCCACTTGCGGTGAACAAAAGCCATGAATCATGTTGGTTTCGTATCTACGGTTATATCCAAACACATACCTACCACTACCACCGTGATTCAACATAATAATTTGCATCGAATCGGGTAATTGTCGCGAAATCTGGTGATACAGCGCTGAATCTTTATGAAAAACAGAGTCATCGGCGTTCCATACCACAACCGCAGTATACTTCCCTTTAAACTTACGAATGCTTCTTCTGTGCACCGGATTTTCCTTCAATTTCCCCGCTTTATAAGCACCTTCAATCACGCAGAATTTAAATTTGGGAAAGCGATTTCCGAGCAACAAACTGCGTGAATTTTTTACTTTTTTACCAGGAATTGGCGATGCATAAACACACCAATGTGGCTGAGCTAAATCAGCGGATTTATACCCTAAACGAATTTCCCATCCTTGGCCCAACCAATCCAGCACTGTCTTACCCTTGCCCAATTTCCAAGCATTGGCCGAATTAAAAACGCCGGACTCGTTACTCACCATGACCATATCAACGGCCTCATCGTTGTATTTCCCGTTAAGATTTACATCTTTAAGCGCCCAGTAAAAGGTATCGTTGTTGTACACAGAACTACCCCACACCACCGACAAACGACGTTGGCGAAAACTATTCGAAACCCCAATGAATTTGCGATCCCCTTTCACCAAATCAACGGCATCCGCATACAATTTTTGGTAAGATTTCAACTCTCCACCCCCGAAAAATCCCAATTGCAATGATACCCCCCAAGGTTGCCCATCGAGTTGAATAACACTGCCCAATTCCGGAATCACGGGCGATGAAAAGGGCACCGACGAAGGGGTATAATACTGTTCTGGATCGTCGGTCAAGTCTAAGTTGTGATTCAAATCTACCCAGACACGGGCTTTGCGGTATTTCAGTACTTGCGGACGTTCAACCACCAACAACGTGTGATTCGGCAGCAAACCTAAACCGTGATTGTGTTGGGCAAACCCATACACCAAGTTGGATTTCAAATGCACTGAAACCCCTTGCCCACTTGAATCCCTCAGGTAAAGTTGTTTGGGCAATTTTACCTGATATTGCGATAATTTCATGCCAGGGTAATCGGCCGACATATCAATGGGTTGATGGCATTTCACCGAAACCGAACGATCAGCGAGGATACTCAATTCAGTATTTGATAACTCAAACAACGGCAACACATCTAAAAGATGCATCATTTCATCGTCGATTCCTCGACTCAAGAAATTGACTTGCAACGGATTGTTTTGAACCAACGGCTTGGCCGATGCTTGTCCATCAATAGTCTGCGCCCCCAAACCAATAGGCAGCCACGAGGCCAACATCGCCAAGCTGCCCAAGAAAATGCCCCTCATGGGTTTGGTTTACTTGAACACGAAGCGAACCAAAATCACGCACAAGGCAACGGCAAACATCAAAATGGAAATGCGGTTCATGCCGTGCATCATTCTCAAGTTCAAATTCGACGAACTACCTTCTTGCTTGCGAAAGGTTAAATAGGATAAGATTTTCTTGAAGATCATGATGAACAAACTTAGTTAAAAACCTGCACTATTGAGATTTATCCTTCTCTTTTTCTTGCAACACTACATGAATGTCGATGGGATGGCTCACTGCTTTGTTGGTTAACGCCAAATCCAATACTTGCAACATGTTGGTGACGTACGAAAACTTCAAACCCTCCAAGTATTTCGCGGGGATATCCAGAACATCTTTTTGGTTTTGCTCACACAAAATCACTTCCTTGATGCCGGCGCGTTTGGCAGCCAACAATTTTTCTTTGATCCCTCCCACTGGAAGCACTTTGCCCCTCAGCGTAATTTCACCTGTCATCGCCAAATGGCTTTTCACCTTGTTTTGGGTAAACAAAGAGGCCAAACTGGTCAAGATCGCAATCCCCGCACTTGGCCCGTCTTTGGGTATCGCCCCAGCAGGAAAGTGTACATGAATATCCCAGTGGTTGAACACCCGGGCATCAACATTCAAATATTCGGCGTGCGCCTTTAAGTAGGATTTGGCCAGCATCACGCTTTCTTTCATCACATCACCGAGTTGTCCAGTGATCAACAATTGGCCTTTACCCCGCGACAGTTTGCTCTCCACAAACAATACAGAACCGCCCATCGGACTCCATGCCAATCCAGAAACCACACCGGCCGTTTCATTGTTTTCGTACATTTCGGGCTCCAGTTTTTCGGCGCCAAGAATGACCTCTACCTCAGACCCCCCGATTTGTTTTTTCAATGGTTCATCTAGGGCGATGGATTTCGCCACAGACCGCGCCAAGGCTGCCACTCGCTTATCCAGCGATCGCACCCCACTCTCCCGCGTGTATTGCTCAATGATGACCTCCAAAGCTTTGTCCGAAACCTTAAACTGCGGCGATTTCAACCCATGGGCTTTGCGCTGTTTGGGAATCAAATATTTCTTCGCGATTTCAATTTTCTCTTCGAGGCTGTATCCATGAATTTCAATGATTTCCATGCGATCCAACAAAGCGGGTTGAATGGTATCCAAATTATTGGCGGTGGCCACAAACAACACTTTGCTTAAATCGTAATCCAACTCGAGGTAGTTATCGTAAAACGTGCTGTTTTGTTCAGGATCTAACACCTCAAGCATGGCAGAAGATGGATCTCCACGAAAATCCCTGCCCAATTTATCTATTTCATCCAAAACAAACACCGGGTTTGAGGTGCCTGACTTCTTCAAATTCTGCAATATGCGGCCGGGCATTGCCCCGATGTAGGTTTTACGGTGTCCACGAACTTCCGATTCATCGTGCAATCCACCCAAACTCATACGCACATATTTCCGTCCTAAAGCACGGGCTATACTCTTACCCAGCGAGGTTTTTCCCACACCTGGAGGGCCGTACAAACAAATGATGGGAGAACGCATATCGCCTTTGAGTTTCAACACGGCCAGGTATTCCAAGATCCGCTTCTTCACTTTCTCCAAACCAAAATGGTCCTCGTCAAATACCTTTTGGGCATGATGGATGTCGAAATTGTCGCCGGTAAGGGTATCCCAAGGCAAATCCAACATCAACTGAACATAATTGAGTCCCACAGAATAGTCGGGAGAAGCCGGATTCACACGCATCAAACGATCCAACTCTTTGTTGAAATGCTCATGGGTTTCCTTGCTCCACAGCTTTGCATTCCCTTTTTCGCGCAGATTTTGGATTTCTTTATCGGGCGAGTCTCCACCCAACTCTTCTTGGATGGCACGAATCTGCTGCTGCAAGAAATACTCCTTTTGCTGCTTGTCCATGTCGGTCCGAACTTTACTCTGAATCTGGTCTTTCAGTTCTAGCAGTTGCAATTCCTGGGTAACATGTGTCAGCACCATGGTGGCTCGCTGCGCTGGATCGAGGGTTTCGAGCAGCGTTTGTTTCTCGTTTTGCGAGATGTTCAAGTTGCTGCTCACAAAGTGAATCAGGAAAGTTTTTGAGTCGATGTTCCTCAAAGCCACACTGGCCTCTGACGGGATTTGGGGCGACAAATTGATGATTTTGTGCGAAATGTCGCGTATCGAGTCGATGGTGGCCTTGTATTCTTTGGTTTCTTTTCCGGCAACATCGGGCAAAGAACTCACTTTGGCTTTGAAATAGGGCTCTGTTTGGGTATACTCGTCGATGTTGATTCGTCGTTTACCCTGCAGAATCACTGTTGAACTGCCATCGGGCATGCGCATCATGCGAACAATTTGGGCCAGGGTACCTACCGTGTAAAGGTCATCGATGCTAGGATCTTCTACATTGGGGTTTTTTTGGGCCACCACGGCAATAATCTTCCCGCGTTTGTTGGCGTCTTTGATAAGACGGATGCTTTTATCTCGCCCAACGGTGATTGGAAAAATCACCCCGGGGTAAAGCACGGTGTTGCGCATGGTGAGCACAGACAGCTCCGCGGGCACTTCTATTTTATTACTTTCATCCTCTTCTTGTTTGGAGAACAATGGCAAAAATTCTGGCGCATCGTCAAAAGAATCGGAGTCGGAATCGTTGGCAAAAAACACTTCTTTGTTGTTAAACATCGGACTGCAAAAATATCAATGCTTGTGCCAAAGGTGGTAATGCGACAAAAATGGAAGGCAAAACTTTCGTTATGACAAATTGTCGCTTGACGAAAATACCTGCGTGAAGATTTGGAAAACTGCGATTTTTCTTGAAATTTGCGATATAAACAACTACATATGAAACTTAAACATCTACTTCTCGCGTTGACTTTGCCCGTGGCTGCCTTTTTAGGCTCGTGCGGTGGCGATAGCAACGACCCTAAGCCCACCATTTCATTGACTGCTGGTGCAAAATTCGTAAGCAGCGACATCAGTGTAATGAGTGATTCATTGCTTTCGTTTTCAATTTCTGCTACTTCGGGTTCAGGCGCTTTGAGCGGCATTACTGCCAACTACAGCATCAACGGAAAAGCGGCCGTTTTGGTAAAAGATACTTCAGTTAGCGGAAATACTGTGAGTTTTGTTATCAAACACCGTTTGGTAGGCAGCTTAGACGATGTAGTCACTTACACTTTCACTGCGAAGGATGCCAACGGTCAGACTGCAGCAACCACAGTGAAAATTACGGTTATTCCTCCAACGGCTCCTTTGTTGGGCCTTGCATCTCAGTTGGTTTATAACTCAAGAAACGCGGGTTTTGAAAACGCTTACGACTTGAACAAAGGGGTTGGCTTATTGACCAATGCCAGCGCTACTTTGAAAGATTTGATGGACAAAACCACCCCTACCATGGATCAATTCTCTAAAATTTGGGGTTCTGACAACAATGGTAAATTCGTAAAAGTGACTTCAAACGATTTCACCAATGCCTCTACCACTACCTACATATACAACTTGTGGAAAGCCAACAGCGCGCAAGCCACCGCTCAAACCGCTGTATTGGCTGTGGGTGATGTTTACGTGGTAAAATCTGGTCAAGATTTGCCTTTCGACTTGTACATCGTGAAAGTAACCAAAATCCAAGATTTGCCAGCCATTGGCAACCACAACGATTACGTGGAATTCAGCTACAAGAAGATTGATAACTAATCTTCTTTAAACCATAAACATTTGCAAAAACCCCGCATTCGCGGGGTTTTTTGTTAATAATCGCAACGATATTTTGTCGTATTTTGTACTCCGTGAAAAAAATCGCAGTATTAACCTCAGGCGGAGACGCACCAGGCATGAATGCCTGCATTCGTGCCGTGATTCGTGCCTGTGCCCATTATAATCTCGAAGTATATGGCATTCAACGCGGCTACCAAGGGCTCATAGAAAACGAAATTCAGCCCATGACCTCAAGCAGCGTGGCCAACATCATCCAAATGGGTGGTACCATCCTAAAAACGGCGAGAAGCAAAGACTTCATGACCGCAGAAGGACGTAAAAAAGCCCACGACAACCTCCAAGCCTTGGGCATTGAAGGGTTGGTTTGTATCGGCGGAAATGGCACTTACACCGGTGCCATGATCTTTGAAAAAGAATTTGGATTGCCCAGCATCGGATGTCCCGGCACCATCGACAACGACCTTTGGGGCACGGATGCCACCATTGGGTATGATACCGCCATCAACACAGCCATGGAAGCCATCGACAAAATTCGGGATACTGCCGATGCGCACAACCGCGTGTTTTTCATCGAAGTAATGGGCCGTCACTCAGGTCATATCGCCCTGCATGCAGGTATAGCTGGTGGCGCAGAAGGTATTTTCATCCCCGAAAGAGGCAATGAATTTGAAGACATCGTAAAACTTTACGAATCCAAAGCCCGGAAAAAGGAATTCAGCATATTTGTTGTGGCCGAAGGTGAGGAAGAAGGTCACGCCTACGACATTGCCAAAAGATTCCAAACCATTTACCCTGAAACCGATTGCAAAGTCACTGTATTGGGCCACATACAGCGCGGAGGACGTCCTACCGCCAACGACCGCATCTTGGCATCGCGCTTGGGTGCGCACGCGGTAAAAGCACTTATTGAAGGACTGCGAAATCAAGCCGTGGGTGTGGTAGACAATCTCATTCAGTTTACCCCCTTCAAAGAAGCCATTGAACACAAAAAGGACATCCAAGACAACCTTTGGACCTTGAACACCATCATCACCCGTTAATACAAGCCCATGCTTACCCACCTGAAAATTCAAAACTACGTGCTTATCAGGGCCCTAGACATTGATTTTCAGTCGGGCTTCACCAGCATCACCGGTGAAACCGGCGCGGGAAAAAGCATTTTGCTGGGTGCCATTGGATTGGTTATGGGGGATCGGGGCGATAGTTCTGCCATTTTAGACCCTTCGCAAAAATGTGTGATAGAGGCAGAATTCAGCATCGAAAAGATGCAGTTATCCCAAGCCTTTGTAGCCAGAGACCTCGATTATTCCAATCACTGTACGGTAAGGCGTGAATGGCATCCCAATGGAAAAACCCGTTCGTTCATCAACGACACCCCCGTAACGGTTGCGGAACTCAAATGGTTGGGTAACCAACTCTTAGAAATCCACTCCCAGCATACTGGGCTATTGGTTACCCAAGCCGAAGAACAGCTGAAACTGCTCGATGCTTTTGCCGGCACCGAGACGCTGCTGTCTACATACAAATTGGCACTGTCTGATGTGCAACAGTTGAAAGCCTTGTTGAAAGAAAAACGAGCCCTCCTTGCGCAAATTCAACGCGATTCTGACTACCACCAATACTTGTTGAATGAATTGCAAGAATTCAACCCTGTAAGTGGCGAAGAAATCGACATCGAACAGGAAATCAACCTACTAAGTCAGTCCGAACAACTCTCCTATGCCCTTTCCAAATCGTCTGCACTGCTCAACGGTGACGATGGCAGTTTGCTGGACCTAACTTCAAAAATCAAATCCGAACTCAAAGGATTTGTGGGTCTGAGCAAAGATTTATCGGAATTTTACGAGCGAATCAATCAAGTATCCATCGAAGCCAAAGAGCTGTCCCGCGATATCGAAGGTGCCATACACAACCATGAAAGCAATCCGCAACGTTTAGACATGTTGAACGAGCGATTTTCGGCATTGCAACAATTATTGAAAAAACATGGCTGCGCAGAAGCGGCAGAATTGATACAAAAACGAGCAGCATTGGAGGCTACCCATGCTGGTGAAAACACTTTGGAAGAAGAAATTGAGTCGTTGTCGAAAAGTCTAGACGCCGCCACCGCCAAAATGGCCCAACTTGCCGATGAATTGCATCAGCAGCGTTCCCAACAAAAAGACGCCCTGTCGCAGCAAGTCATTGCCCATTTGCATCAACTGGAAATGCCCTTCGCCCAGATGGCCATTCAATTGGAGCAACAAGAGTCTTATACAGAAACGGGAAACAGCAAAATCACCCTGTTGTTTAGTGCAAACAAAGGCCAAACGCCCATGCCCATTGAAAAAGTTGCATCGGGTGGTGAAACTTCTCGGTTGAACTTTTGCCTAAGAACCATCATCGCCGACCTGAAACAATTTGCAACGTTGATTTACGATGAATCAGATACTGGCGTGAGTGGAGAAGTAGCGAGCCGATTGGGTTATTTGATGCGCAAACAAGGTCAGCGCCAGCAAATTTTGGCCATCACCCACCTACCCCAAGTCGCAGCCTCGGGCAATCAACAGTTGTTCGTTTTCAAAAACAACGAAGCCCACATCAGCGAAACACAAATTCGTACATTGGATCATCCAGGTAGAATTCAAGCCCTTGCGGAAATGTTATCAGGGCGCAACCCCAGTGAGGCGGCGAAGCTCAACGCCCAACATTTGTTAGAGGTCCAATCCGCCTGACGATTTTTCTTCGAGTTCGTAGCGTTCGTAATTCACATCAATTTCGGTAGGCTTTGACTGAGCCGCCGTTGTCGCCAGCACATCACAACGCTCGTTTTCTTTGATGCCCGCATGTCCTTTCACCCAGTAAAACTTTGGCTTGTGAATTTCGTAGAGTCCCAAAAATGCCTGCCACAAATCTACATTCTTCACCTTTTTCCACCCTTTGGCCTTCCATCCAAACAACCAGCGTTTTTCAATGGCATCGCAGACATATTTGCTGTCGGTGTAGACTTGAATGGGCAAACCAGGCGACTTAATATGTTTCAGCGCCATGATCACCGCCAACAACTCCATGCGGTTGTTGGTGGTTCGTCGAAAACCACCCGATAGTTCTTTGCGATGTTCAGCATGCATCAAAACAGCGCCATAGCCGCCTGGGCCGGGATTGCCGAGGGCTGCTCCGTCTGTGTAGATGATAATTGGCAAAGACATGCAGCAAAGTTAACGGTTTGTGTTGGTCAAGTTCTTGCAACGGGGCGTATTTTTGTGTCATGGAAGCGGAAATCATTACCATAGGCGATGAATTGTTGATTGGTCAAACCATCGACACCAACAGTGCCTATTTTGGACAACAATTGGGCAGTATTGGCATTTCCATTTCACGGATAACGGCGGTGAGCGACAAAGAATTGGCCATTTTATCGGCATTGTCGGAGGCATTTTCCCGGGTAAACCTTGTCATCATGACCGGCGGATTGGGCCCTACCAAAGACGACATCACCAAAAAAACCCTCTGCCAATATTATCAATGTGGCTACAGACGCGACGTTGCGGTGTTGTCGCACCTTGAATCGTTGTTTGCCTCCCGCGGGCGACTTATGTTAGAAACCAACAAAGTTCAAGCCGACGTGCCCGAGTCTTGCGAAACCCTCCATAACGCCGTGGGAACGGCACCCGGCATGTGGTTCGATCATCAAGAAAAGGTACTCATTTCATTGCCCGGTGTACCCGGAGAAGTGTATCACCTGACGGAAGAACGGGTTATCCCACGCTTAAAATCCAAGTTTCCATTACCAACGGTAGAGCATCGCACCCTCATTACGTTGCAGAAAGCCGAAAGTCTGTTATCACGACAGCTAGAAACTTTTGAGGCATCATTGCCACCGCATTTGTCCTTGGCCTATTTACCAAGTTTCAACATGGTAAAATTGCGCCTATCTCAGGTCTCAAATTCAGGGGAAACGAACGGTGATATCGACGAGTACTTTTCAAAGCTGCAGACAGCTATTCCCGAGGATGTGTTTTGTTTGGGCGATATCGATCCTGCCTTGTACTTGTCTAATTACCTCATTAAAAACAACATAAGATTCACCACCGCCGAAAGTTGCACGGGTGGTTGGGTGGCCCATCGGCTGATGCAGGCCCCAGGCATATCTGCCGTTTATCCGGGTTCGTTGGTGGCTTATGCGAACGATGTGAAACAGGGTGAATTGGGTGTAGACCCAACCATTATTGAAGCGCACGGTGCGGTCAGTGAAGCTTGCGCATTGGCCATGGCAAAAGGGGGGTTAAAAAAGTTTCAAGTGGATCTGGCCATAGCAACCACGGGCATTGCGGGTCCTGGTGGGGGAACCAAAGAGAAACCCGTAGGATTGGTTTACATCGCGGTGGCAACAAATGATGAGCATTTTTGTAAGCCATTTCGGTTGTTTGGCAATCGCGAACAGATCATTCAACGCAGCAGCAATGCCGCCCTTTGGATGGTAAAACAACTGTTGAAATTGCCTTCAGATACCGCCCTGTAATTGGACTTGGGAATGGCAATACTCTACGGAATTTCAGTACCTTTGCCGTACATTCATGACCGAAAAAATTCTCATCCTCGACTTTGGTTCACAGTACACGCAATTAATTGCCCGTCGGTTACGCGAACTTTTCGTGTATTGCGAAATCCATCCGTTTAATCACATCCCTGAGTTAACGCCCGACATCAAGGGAATTATCCTGTCTGGCAGCCCCTGTTCTGTTAACGAAACAGACGCGCCGATGGTCGATTTGGATCGTTTAATGTCGCACGGTCCCCTACTCGGCGTTTGCTATGGCGCACAGCTGTTGGCCAAAGTAAAAGGCGGTGTAGTGTCGCGCAGCGACCACAGAGAATACGGCAGAGCCATGATGATCCGCTCGCAAGAGGGCAATGCTTTGCTACAAGGATTGAGCGCAGAATCCCAAGTTTGGATGAGTCATGGCGATACCATCACCGCTTTGCCCAATCATGCAACCATCATCGCAAAAACAGAATCCATTCCCGTGGCGGCCTTCAGCATGGAAAGCCAAAACCCTGTTTATGGTATACAATTTCACCCCGAGGTGTATCACAGCACCGAAGGATTGGCCCTGTTGAAAAATTTCGCCTACGGCATTTGTGGCTGTGCGGGAGATTGGACCCCCGGGCATTTTATTGATGAAACAATGGCCCAGATTCGGGCTACGGTTGGACAAGATCAAGTCATTTTGGGATTATCGGGCGGCGTTGACAGTTCGGTGGCGGCGTTGTTGTTGCACAAAGCCATCGGCAAGCAACTACATTGCATTTTCATCGATAACGGTTTGTTGCGCAAGAACGAGTTTGCCCTGGTTCAAGAGGCCTACAAACAACTGGACTTAAACGTGATTGGCGTTGATGCTTCCCAACAGTTTTATGATGCTTTGGCTGGTTTGACCGATCCTGAAGCCAAGCGCAAAGCCATTGGACGCGTGTTCGTGGAAGTTTTCCAAGACGAAAGTGCAAAAATCAAGGACGCCAAGTGGCTAGCACAAGGCACCATCTACCCCGATGTGATTGAAAGCGTGAGCGTTAAAGGTCCGAGCGCCACCATCAAAAGTCACCACAACGTGGGAGGATTGCCAGAAAAAATGAGTTTAAAAATCATCGAGCCATTGCGCAGTTTGTTCAAAGACGAAGTGCGAAGGGTTGGCGATACGATGGGTTTACCGCACGACATCCTTCACAGACATCCTTTTCCAGGTCCTGGATTGGGGATCCGCATTTTGGGCGATATCACTGAGGCCAAAGTCAAATTGTTGCAAGAAGCCGATTGGGTTTACATGGAAAAGTTGCGTGAGCATGGATGGTATAACAAAATTTGGCAAGCTGGCGCCATATTGCTGCCTATCCAAAGTGTAGGAGTCATGGGCGATGAAAGAACGTACGAGCAAGTGGTTGCGTTGCGCGCTGTTACTAGCACCGATGGAATGACCGCCGACTGGGTACATTTACCCTACGAAATCTTGGCCGATATTAGCAACAGCATCATCAACCGCGTGAGGGGTATCAACCGCGTGGTTTACGATATTAGTTCTAAGCCACCCGCAACCATAGAATGGGAATAAGACAATGAAACCAGGCATCCGTGGGCATAAAATCGTGGGCAGTACTTACCTCAAAGGTTTGTGTGTTGTGGCGTTATGTTTATGGACGGGTGTAGTTGTTGCACAGGAGCTCGTAGGTCCGAAAGCCGATACCCATGTAGGTCCATTGCGCATTGGCATTGCTTTGCCGTTTCATGCGAAGAGTGAAAAAGCCAATCCATTAACCGATGCCATGTTGGATTATTATTTGGGGATAAAGCTTGGATTTTCAGAATTGGAAGCCGAGGGGTTTCAGGCCAATGTGAGTGTTTGGGATACGGAGCCTACAGACAGTCTGCCGTTGAATAAGTTGGCTTTGGCGGCGATTGTGAAAAGCGACAATTTCAAGGACCAGCAAATACTCATTGGTCCGGTTTACGAGGAAAATTTCAAAGCCATCGCCCAGCACAGTGAGTTGGTTTGGAAGACTACGCCCAGCGCTTGGATTTCGCCGATGTCCTATGTAAAGCCCGGCATGAGCAAGGGCAAAGGTCCATACCCCAACATGAACTTTTTCATCAACGATACATTGCGATACAAGAGCGTGGCCAAGAACATCGTTGGGATGTTCCCAAAGCACCGGATCTGTATTGTGATTGATGCCGATAAAAACAGCAAAGTCAAGGGCGGCATGTATAAGTTGGTCATGCAGAAGCTTACCACCAAATTGGTAACCATTCACGTGTTAAAGAACGGGGTTTTAACGCCGGCCTTGCCGAAGCGAGATAGCCTTGTGATGGCTTCGTGCATTCCGGATGCCACGGTTCGTGTGGCATTAGAAAAACTGTTAGAGAAGCGACAGCAGAGTTGGTTGGTGGCTGATTTGGGATGGTTTGAGGATAAGCGATATTATTCAGGGCTCAACGATCCTTTGTGTATTTATCCCACCGTGAATTTTACAGATTTTCACGACCAGGCCACCTTGGATTTTTCACGCAAGTTTTTCAGTACTTACGGATTCGAACCAAGTCGGTTTGGGTTCATTGGATACGACCAGGGCAAGTTTTTGGGTTATAGCAGCATGGCATTTGGACCCGGATTTTTGTCGGCCTTACCCGATGCCACTTACGAAGGGTTGATCAACTCGATACATTTCAAAACGGGGGGTACGGCGCCTTTTAACGACGGAATTCGATTTGTTATCATTTACGAAGACACCCCGCATTTGTTTACCGCTGAGTGATGGGTGATGGGGTGAAGTTGGGTGGTTTACCCTATTTATTTTACAAGAATGCGTCGGAGTTGATCCACGGATACGATGGATCGATTCCGTTTCATTTGTATTTGAAGGAGAAATACCGGCAGAACAAGAATTGGGGCAGTATGGATCGCAAGCGCTATCGCGCTTGCTGTTATCACTTCTGGCGAAACGCCTACGGCGTTTCGCGCGACAACGCCGCAGATATCCTCACCTACCTGCAAACCCACTTTCCCGCAGAAAACCAAACAGCCAAGCAACATCAGGATATACTACCCTACCAAGCGTTTGAAAACCTATTAAGCCAAGATCTATCCCCTCAAACGCTCCAATCTTGGTTTCAAACAGAACCTGTCGTATGGATTCGCGCCATTCAAGGCAAAGAGTCCCAAGTGCTGAAAGCACTATCCCTGCAGCAGATAGAACCCCTGGCACATGATGGCCCTACCATGGCCGTTTCTGCGCAAGCCGATCTGCAAACCATAACCACAACAGGCATCGCCTACATTCAAGACATCGGGTCTCAGAGGGCCATGGATTGGAGAAACTTGGCACTTTCAGCGCTATGCACGGCAGACCATAAAATCCTGGACTGCTGCGCGGGCTCCGGTGGAAAAAGCATCACGCTGCTTCAAAATCACCCCAAAGCCCAAATTCATTGCACGGATGTGAGAAGGAATATTTTAGAAAACCTGCAAAAACGATTTCAATCGTTGCAATTATTGGCCCCCAAAACCCAAGTGTTAAACTTGGCCGAGGAAACACCCAGTCAGCCGTTTCACATCGTGGTGGCTGATGTGCCTTGCTCGGGCAGTGGGACGTGGCGACGTAATCCAGAGAATTTGCACTTTTTCACCCTACCCGAAATTTCGCTATACGCCCAAAAGCAACAACAAATACTTGAGAACTTGGCCAATGCCGTTGTAGCGGGTGGCTATTTGGTATACCTAACTTGTTCGGTGTTTCGGGCAGAAAACGAAGACAATGTAGCCCAGTTCTTAGAACGACATCCGCAGTATCATTGCATCGAACAGCAGTTCTGCGGCGGAAAAGAGCACAACGCCGATTATATCTATCGCGCTGTATTACAAAAAGTTGGGTAATGTAATTAGGCTTCGGTGTCGTAAGCCCACTTGAGGTAAACACTGCCCCAAGTAAAACCACCGCCAAAGCTGCTAAGGATGATGTTATCGCCTTTTTTCAACTGACTTTCCCATTCCCAAAGGCACAATGGCAAGGTTCCAGAAGTGGTATTACCGTACTTTTGGATGTTGATCATCACTTTGTTTTTATCAAGGCCCATGCGATCTGCTGTTGCATCGATGATGCGCAAATTGGCTTGGTGAGGCACCAACCAGGCGATATCATCGGCCTGAAGTTGATTGCGCTCCATGATTTCATAACTTACGTCAGCCATGCGGGTAACAGCGAATTTGAACACTGTTTTTCCTTCTTGGTAGGCATAATGCAAACGTTGATCTACGGTTTCGTGACTGGGTGGCAACATGGATCCACCTGCTTTTTGAATCAAAAAATCGCAACCGCTGCCATCTACGCGGGTGATGGTATCTTGAATGCCCAAGCCATCGGTAGCGGGTTCTAGCAACACGCAACCCGCACCGTCTCCAAACAACACGCAGGTATTGCGATCGGTATAATCAACGATGGTACTCATTTTATCGGCACCCACTACCAACACTTTTTTGTGTGCACCTGATTCAATGAAGCGAGATCCGGTCACCAAGGCGAACAAAAAACCACTACAAGCGGCGCCTACATCGTATCCCCATGCATTCACTGCACCGATTTTGTCGGCGATGATGTTGGCCGTAGCGGGAAACACGTAATCACCGGTAACGGTACCGCAGATGATCAAGTCGATTTCCGCAGGATCCACACCTTTCTTTTTCAACATGGGAAGAATCGCACCCACCGCCAAATCTGAAGTCGCTTTACCGGGCTCGTCGAGGATGTGTCGTTCAACAATACCTGTACGAGTGCGGATCCACTCATCGGTGGTATCGACCATTTTTTCCAAATCTGCATTGGAAAGAATCTTCGGTGGAACGTATCCACCCACGGCGGTAATGGCTGCGGTTATCTTCATCATTGTGTGGCAGTTTCTGCTTGCGACGCGATGAAACGACTCATCGCCTTTTGAATTTTATTGGTCAGTTGAGATTGAACGGTTTCTTGTGCCAGTTCGATCATCTTCACGAAGGTTTCTGCTTTGGTTATACCATGGCCAACAATCACTGGCGCATTTACGCCCAATACCATAGAACCTCCATAGTGTTTGAAGTTGAATTGATCCAGGTAATCGTCTTGTACACCACGCTTCACCAGTCGATAATAAATACCTTCGCACAATTTGATGATCACGTTTCCGCTAAAACCATCACAAACAACTACGTCGGCATGATCGCCGAAGATGTCTCTACCCTCCACGTTGCCCACGAATTGAATGCCTTGGGTTTGTGAAAGTAACTGATGGGTGGCTTTGGTCAACAAATTGCCCTTTTCACTCTCTTCACCGATGTTCAACAATCCAATCTTGGGAGATTCCACTTTGTACATCATGGAATACAAGAGATTGCCCAACAAGGCAAATTTTTCGAGGTGCTCAGGTTTGCAGTCGGCATTGGCCCCAACATCAAGTAGCAATCCCGGACGGTTATCCGGCCTGGGAATGGCAGCGGTGAGGCACGGACGGTCACATCCATCAACCAATTTCAAGTACTGTATGGAACCCACAAGCATAGCACCTGTGTTTCCCGCACTCAAAAATGCATCAATTTTATGTTGCGCTAAATGTAAAAATCCCTGAGCGATACTTGAATTGGGCTTTGACACCAACGCTTTCACGGGGTGTTCAGCCATTTCAATCACATGTGGGGTGTCAACAATTTCAAATTGTGTGCTATCAATGCCTACAGCAGCACATACATCTTCTATGGCAGTTTTTGAACCAAACAATACGAGTTCAACACCTGCCAAAGCAGAAGCAGCCTGTGAGGCACCTTTGACGGCCTCTAATGGGGCGTAATCCCCACCCATGGCGTCAACACCAATTCTCATTGTTAACTATCGTTGCGGCCCTTCATTACCTTCTGGCCGCGGTACATTCCAGTTTCCAAGTTTACACGGTGGTACAATGATACATCGCCAGTTACGGGATCAGCAATCATTGGACGCACTTCAATTTTGTCATGTGTACGACGTTTGTCGCGACGGGTTTTCGATATTTTTCGTTTAGGATGTGCCATTTCCTTATTATAGGTTTTTTAGTTGTTTCAATTTTTCCCAACGTGCATCTACCTCGGTTTCTTCGGTAGAATCACTGTTGAGCGTTTCTAGTTTTTGTATCATCCCCTGATCACAGGGCTTGAAGTCCAAATCATCACAATTCCGAATCATTGGCAACGCCAACAAACCGGTCTCATAAACGGTTTGGGCAATACTCAAAGTAAACTCATGCGGACGAAGATAGATCAACTCTACCCCTTCATCTTCATGGTCTTTGTCGGATTCGTCCTGACTGTCAAGCTTCACAATCAATAAATATTTCGTATTGATTTGCATCGGCAATGCCACCAAACAACGGTGACAATCAACGGTCATGTTTCCAAACATCCGCAAATGTACATGCATCCAATTCGAGGTTTTATCGACCTCAGCAGTCACATTTACATCCGCAGCGTGTATTTCTTTACTCCCCAATGATTCAAAGAACGGCCCGTCAACCCGGAAGTCTAAGTTGTGTTTGCCATCTTTCAATTTGACAAACTCTATGCACAGATCTTCCGCTTTGTCGAACATCGCTACTAAAACGAACGGCAAAAATACGCTTTTTGGGGGTAAATTCAAAGGAAAAACGGAATTTATCCGAATCCCTCCCTACTCATGTAACAAAAAACCCCGACCTGTAGGTCGGGGTTTTTTGAAGTGTTCTTGTTAATAATTGTGAATTAGTACGATTAATACTCCCACAAATCGTGTTCAAAAATGAACAAATCGTTTTTGATTTCCTCAGCACGCAACAACGAAGCCAATCCATCTTGCTTGAACTCAGCTTTTTGGTTGATGTAGCGATCATCCCACTCCGAAGTTTTCACGATATAGCTATCGAACAAACGGTGTTGGTTGATGTGCTGATCCCAGTTCAAACGCATTGCATCGTTGTAACGGTTGAATACTTCTGATTTCGCCAAAGTAGGACGGCAATCATCCATTTTCAACCAGAAAGGTTTCACATCGTAGGTTTGACCCATGATATTCTTTGGCTGAATCGGGGCGATTCCAATGATGATGGGTTTGAATTCACCATGCTTGTAATCGAATACCCAATCCTCCATGATTTCAAACTTCTGGATTAAATCCCAGGAAAAATACTCTGGAAAAGAAGTATCAACCAAATCTGTAGGATCATCTGAACCCGGACGCTGTTTGGAAGTGGTAATAATTTCAGCAGTTGCGCGAATTATGTCCTCCGGTGTAATGATTCGATTAAATGAATCAGTCGAATAGGCCCGTATCAATCCTTTTGTACCCATCTCCCAAAATACCTGAGAAATTGGGTTTTTAGGCCAAGTCCAGGCGCGATTCATTTTCTGACGCAAATCAATCACTCTCCATACACGCTTACGGAATTTCACATCTGCATTACGCAAGTAAGGACGCTGCATAACAATACCTTGCAAGTTACGAATGTTCGTGTCTTGGTTTACATATTCTGGCTCGTAGTGAGGCACAGCAGGGTCATCATAATGTGTACCAATGGTTGGTATCACAATTTCAGCCTCCTTTTTTGGTGCTTCAGCTGCTGGCTCTGAGGTTGCAGGCTCCGAAGAACCAGAACCTTTTTTCGCGGGGGCTGGGTCTGAACCCCATCCACCACCCCAATCTTGGGCTTGCAAACCTGCAGCGGCTACAAATGTGAGTGTGATTAATATGCGTTTCATCGATTTGTTTTTTAGTTTACTGATCCCCCAACGTTGTCGAGGAATTTAGGGGTTTTGTCAGGACCGATAACTTTGATCTGATCGAATTGAATCAAATCACCAGGGCCCAACATTTTCAAATAGGCAGCAATCGGAGCCAAACTTGATCCGTTCACCACTTGAATTTTTGGACCGTTGGTACGACGTCCGATGCAAGTAAAGCGGTACGACAATACATCATACTTTACACCATCGTATACGAAGTTATCCAAGGCAGCTACTGCATTCGCCTGAACTTTCATCGCCGCCAATGAGATAGGACCGCTAAATCCTACGCTACCGGCTTTGAATACTGGACGGGGAACGTTACGTACTTTGAATTTCTTAGAACCCATAGATACTGTACGACCGTCGGGCAACTTCGCAGTTACGTTGATCATACATTCGTTACCAATACGGGTTGGGATGATTGCATTGTATAAACCTGATTTGCTCGGACGCAAGCTAACACCACCACCGGTTACTGTTACACTCACGTTCTTAGGATCTACACCACCCACAGATACTGAAATGGGGTTTGGAAGACCTACGTACACTACGTTCAACTCATCGGCTGAAATCGCGGCTTGGGGTGCGAAAACACTGTACTCAGCTTCGGTTTCGTAGTTGTCAGAACCACCACCATTGGGCTTAGGCACCTGAATACCTACTTTGAATTTTTGTGTTCCAGGAGAAGCAGAAGTCACTTTGTATTTACCCACACCATCAACCACTTCAATGGGGCGACCGTTTACAGTCACAATCATTTGGGCCTTTGAGTTATAGGCAGCCAACAAGATGTTCGCTTCATACGTTTGGTTTGTCAAAACTGCACTGGTCGCAGGTGAAACAACTGGAATCAATTTATCGAACTTGTAGTCGGCAGCATTCACAGACTCAGCCAAGGCTTGCATCGCTTCTGCTTCCATAGAACGTGCATCGTTCTCTACCTTGCTCAACATCGCAAATACACCAGCTAATGGAGAATGTTCCAAATACATGGATACCCATGATTGAACAGTCCCACTGGAGTTTACACCATCTTCGGCGTACAAAGAAGTCTTCATTTCGATTGACTTCATACGATCCAACAACATCTTCTTTGTTTCGGGAGAGGCCGACAACACCGCATCATTCGATGCTTTTTGCAATACAGCCAACATATCCTTACGGGCTTTATTTATGGCATCTTGCAAATCTGTGCCATTCTTACCCTCGTTTTCAACCATGAAGTAGTTACCGTGAATTTCCATGTTGTCACCTTGTGCCAATTCAGGAACACCTCCTTTAACCAACAATGCCTCAGGCTCTTGCTTCCGACCCATTTTGGGATTTTTTTGGTCTCCAGAAAGCAACAACAATTCGTTTTTTATGCCGTTTAAACGGACAATCAACGTTTTGCTAATACCTTGAACCTGATTACAATAGGAAACTGCTGCAGCAGCAGCCTTGTTTTCAGCAGCAGTTTTCACCAAACCACCCAAAACAGCAGTATTCTTCTGTACGATGCTCTTTGTTGAGTTATCCAAAGAGTTTTCAATCAAGTTAAATGCCTTTATAATCTCTTTCGATACGTTCAATGCCAAAAGGGCCGTCAACACGAGATACATCATGTTGATCATCTTTTGACGTGGGGATAATTTACCACCTGCCATTTTCTATTCTCCTTTTTAGTTTAGTGGGAATAAATAAAGGTTAGGCTTTGTTTGCACCCATGGCGCTCAACATGTTACCGTAAATTGAGTTCAAGTTGCTCAAGTTGCGGTTCAATTTGTTCAATTCGCTTGAAAATTCAGCAGTAGCTGTTTCAGTTGCATTGATATTGGTCAATGCACCTTGCAAACCAGCAGAGAAGTTATCCATTGATTCAGAAACCATGGCAGTGCTATCAGCGATAGTGCCCATGTTTTTAGCAGCTTTTGAAGCGCTTTCAGCGTAATCGTTGGTAGCTACAGCCGCATTTGACAAATTGGCCATCTCTTTTACGTTGCTGCTCAAAGAAGTCAAACCGGTACCCAAACTCTCGATCAATTCTGGACCAATTTTGGCTTGTGCCAACATAGAATCCAACTGCTGAGAAACGCTGCCAGATTTTTTCTTATCATTAGGATCGCCACCGGCCAATTCTGGATAAACCAAAGACCAATCTGGATCCATGTGCACA